>Ga0302296_1000141_pt1 | contig 62051 bp, 40 predicted proteins | sample III_Fen_N3_1_FD_194546 | JGI IMG/M metagenome (GOLD analysis project Ga0302296, IMG submission 194546) | Peat permafrost microbial communities from Stordalen Mire near Abisko, Sweden - III_Fen_N3_1 | ecosystem: Environmental > Terrestrial > Soil > Wetlands > Permafrost | place: Sweden: Abisko... | reverse complement strand
ATTTCATTAACGACAAATTGGTTGTGATAAAACAAAATGCAATTTGTGTTTCCGAAACGGGAATGATGGTTGTTCGTAACATTGCAATGTTATTCGACCCATTAATTCAAAACAATTCCGACGTTCATTCAAAAACGATATAGATTTTCAAAACCCTTCGACAAACAACAATAACAAGAGTGCAAATCATAAAACATAAATGCTTCGACAAGCTCAGCATGACTAAAGATACTCCGAGGGTCACCCTGAGCTTGTCGAAGGGTTTTTAATAATTATATTTAAAACTTAAAAGCCTAATGAAAGCCTTCGTTCTAGTAAATATGGGAGCACCCGAATCGCAAAGCGACATGAAGTTTTTTCTTCGTCGCATGTTTCGCGATCCATTAATTTTACCAATGAACAAAGTCGCTCGTTTTCTGTTAGGCGAAATAATAACCAACTTTCGATATAAAAAATCGTGGGCAAAATATGTCCTTATTGGCGGTTCGCCATTAAAAGAATCGTGTCAAACTATTGCAAAATATCTTAGCAAGAATATAAAAGAGAATTATAAAATTGAAGTAGCATATTCATATTCGAATCCATTAATTGAAACGGTACTTTCAAAACTTATTTCGGAAAATATCGATGATATTGTAATAGTTCCAATGTATCCACAAGTAAGTTTTTCGACTACTGGAAGCATCGAACGAGATATTAAAAAGATTCAAAAAAAACATCCAAATATTCAAATTTCAATTTTACCAGAATATTATTCAAACAAAGCTTTTGTTGATTTTTGGATTGAACAAATCTCAAAAACGATACAAAAACATTCACTCACAAAGCCAACACTACTTTTCAGTGCACATTCGGTACCTCAATATCAAATTGATAAAGGTGATACTTATGGGAAAGCGATTCAAGAATCGGCTAAACTTATTTCAGAAATGATGAATTTGCCATATAGAGTTGGCTTTCAATCGAAAATTGGTCGCATGAAATGGCTTGAACCAGCTACCGAAAAAGTTTTGACTGACATGAAAAATGATGGTCTTCAAGAAATCATTATTGTTCCTATTAGCTTCTTGACCGAAAACTTGGAAACATTGTACGATATCGACACATTACTTATTCCACAGTTTAACCAAAACGGTAAAATACATAAAGTACAATTAGCAAATACCGAACAGGAATTGGCAATTGTTTTCTCATTAATTTTAAAATGAATGTTCCTAAAAAAGTAATATGTCCCCATTGCGGTAAAACCGTTGAACTCAGCAAGGATACCAAAGAATGTTCAAACTGCTTTGGATGTGTAGGCTGCGATCAACATGCATGCCCCTACTGCACTCGGTTAATCGTTATTGAACCACCTAAATATAATAGGAAAGAAAAGCAATAGTTTCTAATGGTATCGCAAACATTAATAAGAAAGTTTCTATTTCAAATGGAAACTTTCACTCTACTATTTACATCTCACACAAAATAAATTTGTTAATAATTCATCGTAAAGATTAAAACTTGCTATTTCGAAAAAGGATATTAAATAGTACCTTTGTTGCTCAATTTTTAAGATAGTACAATGGTCGAAAAAATCCTAATCCTTGACTTTGGGTCGCAATATACCCAACTTATAGCACGCCGAGTTCGTGAGTTAAATATCTACTGCGAAATTCATCCGTACAATCATTTTCCAGCTATCGATAGTTCGATCAAAGGTGTGATTCTTTCGGGTAGTCCAGCTTCAGTTAACGATGTTGAAGCTCCTACTCCAAATCTTGACGATATACTTAATAAAATGCCAGTTCTTGGTGTTTGTTATGGTGCACAATATCTTGCTAAACTTGGCGGTGGTGTTGTAGCAAAATCGAATACTCGTGAATATGGTCGTGCAAACTTACAATTTGTAAATAACGATAGTAGTTTAATGAAAGGTATCGACCAACATTCGCAAGTGTGGATGTCGCATGGTGATACAATTAAAACATTACCACAAAACTATACAATTGTAGCAAGTACAAATGATGTTCCTGTTGCAGCATATCATATCGATGGAACGCAAACCTATTGCATTCAATTCCATCCAGAGGTATATCATTCAACACAAGGAACCGAATTACTTAAAAACTTTGTAGTTGGAATTTGTGGTTGCCAACAAAACTGGACAGCTGATTCATTTGTTGATACAACGGTTAACGAACTTAAACAAAAACTTGGTAGTGACAAAGTTGTTCTAGGTCTTTCGGGCGGTGTTGATTCATCGGTAGCGGCAATGTTATTGCACAAAGCTATTGGCACAAACCTTTATTGTATTTTTGTAGACAATGGTTTACTTCGCAAAGATGAATTTGAAGAAGTTCTTGAAACATACAAAGTATTAGGATTAAATGTTACTGGTGTAAATGCAAAAAGCATATTCCTCGATGCATTAGCAGGACATAGCGATCCAGAAAAAAAACGCAAAATTATTGGTGGTAAATTCATCGATGTATTCGATGCAGAAGCACACAAATTACAAGATATAAAATGGTTGGCTCAAGGAACAATTTACCCCGATGTTATTGAGTCGGTTTCGGTAAATGGCGGACCAAGTGCTACCATCAAATCGCACCACAATGTTGGTGGATTGCCTGAAACAATGAAATTAAAAATCGTAGAACCACTTCGACTTCTATTCAAAGATGAAGTTCGTCGCGTAGGACGTGCATTAGGAATTCCTCAAAACATTTTGGGCCGTCATCCTTTCCCAGGACCAGGTTTAGCAATTAGAATTCTAGGTGATATAACGAAAGAAAAAGTTCAAGTTTTACAAGATGTTGATGCAATCTTCATCAACGGATTAAAAGAACATGGCTTATACGATAGCGTTTGGCAAGCTGGTGCAATCTTACTTCCAATCCACTCGGTAGGTGTTATGGGCGACGAACGTACTTACGAAAAAGTTGTAGCATTACGTGCCGTTCAATCGACGGATGGTATGACTGCAGACTGGGTTCATCTACCTTATGAATTTTTAGCTAAGATGAGTAACGAAATTATCAATAAAGTTCGTGGTGTAAATCGTGTTGTTTACGATATCAGCTCAAAACCACCAGCAACTATTGAATGGGAATAAGTCAATTTTGAATTACTAATTCTTAATTTTGAATTATAGAAACCTCCAAGAAATTGGGGGTTTTTCTTTTTTATCGTAGAGACGTTGCCTGCAACGTCTCCTTTTTAGCCATAAAAATTAAAACCCCGCCTCAACCTCAAACCTCATCACCTCATTCGAAACAGGATGAACAATCTCCAAATATTCAGCATGAAGATGCAAGCGATTTGCCTTTTGCCCATATAAATCGTCACCAACAATAGGACAATTTAAACCCAATGAATGAGCAGCATGAACCCGTAATTGATGAGTACGCCCAGTTACTGGGAAAAAGTGAATTCTTGTTCTATTATTATCACGAGAAAGTACCTGCCATTTCGTAATTGAATGTTTTCCATAGTCATAGCATACAAGTTGGCGTGGACGATTATCTAAATCGACACGTAAAGGTAAATCAATTATACCTTCATCGTTTGCAACAATTCCATCGAGTAATGCAACATACCGTTTTTTTACCGTTCTATTTTCAAACTGATTTTGCAAATGATGATATGCCTGTTCTGTTTTTGCAAGAACCATTATTCCCGAAGTAGACATATCTAATCGGTGAACAATCAAAGGACCTGTAGCTTGTGGATATAGATTTTTAATAAAATCATATACAGTTTCGGCTTCAACTTTTCCTGGTACTGAAAGATATTCGGCAGGTTTATTTACAACAACAATAGTTTCGTCATCATAAATAATTTCAGGTTTAACATTTTGTTGTAAAGCAAGAATCACCGGATTTTCATCGACATTTATTCCTTGAAGCATGTGTCCAAGTATTGGCTCACATTTTCCACGACACGAAGGATAAAAATAGCCATGTTTACGAATTTCCGATTTGGGCGATTGTCCCCACCAAAACTCAGCCATAACCAAAGGTTGCATTCCATGTAAATAGGCATATTGCAATAACTTGGGACCAGCACAATCACCAGCTCCTGCAGGAGGAATTTTCAATTCGGTTTGCTCAAATATTTCACAAACATTTCGATAAACGCCTTTACTATTTAGAAATTGATATTGGTTAAACATTCGCTGCTGTAAATTCGCCGATTTTGTTTTACGTTCTTCTCTTAAAGCAACTATTTCATTAGTATAAACGTCGAGTTTTTGTTTACTTACAAGTAATTGTTCTTTCCTCAATTTTGTAAGATGCTTGAAATCGTAATGCCATTTTACGCTTTCATTTTTTAATTCTTCAAGTAACACGGCATATTTTTCAGGAGAAAGCTCATTTTGAGCCTCAGTTCTACGAGCATCTCGAACTTGTTTTGCAAGTTTCATGTCGTTCTTACATTGCTCGAGTTCTTGTGATGCTATTTTACAACCTTCTTCATATTGATTAATACAATCGATATAATCTTTTGCTTTCTCTAAATCAATAATTCTATGATTTATAGCACTTATTTCATCTTCGCCAATACGGTAAAAACTATTTTCGCATAACAAATCTACAATAGGAGGAACAAAGCGTTTATGATTATTGCTTCCAGCCAATTTACCCGAAAAAGCAGATAAATACCCTACTTCACCATTTGCATTTCGAACAACCAACACACCAAACATTTTTCCAATATTGGTTCCTTCAACATAATGGTCGATTCCAAAATCGTGCTCCCAATCAGTTTGTGTTGCAAGATATTCCTGCAACTCTTTAGCCGCAATTCGGCAAAGCTGATGTGGTTCAAAATTAAACGGATAATTAAATCGTTCAGGTAACGAAATCGATTCAATCGATTCTTTAAAATAGGTAAAAAATGAATCTTGCAAAGGCTTAAATTATAATTGTATTTTTATTAAAAAACTACGATTTTGAACATCAAAAACAGTGAATAAAATTTCGCACAAAAATACAAAGCTTTTGTTAGTATTTTTCACACAAAGCAACATTCTTACAACACATTATATATCTGAATATTACATCAGCTTTTTCATCTCATTTTTTTCAACAAAAAACATATTGATTTTTTTTTGAAATATTTTCATTTTTTATCACGTTTACATTGTGAATTATGATATTTTTGCATCCTATTTTTTCACCATTAAAAACAAGCGTTAAAGAATGAAAAACACCTACTTTGACCTCATCGAACAAAGTTATTATTTCCCACAAGAGGGATTTGATTTGCGCGATGGATATCTAACTTTTCATGGAGTATCTATCAAGTATTTAATTGAGAAATACGGAACACCATTTAGGTTAATGTATTTACCAAGAATTGGTGACCAAATTAAAAAGGCTCGTAACCTTTTTAACCGTGCTATTAAAGCTAATAATTATCAAGGTGAATATAATTACTGTTACTGCACAAAATGCTGTCACTTTCACCATGTAATTGCTTCGGCATTAAAGCATAAAGTTCAATTAGAAACATCTTCATCGTTCGATATCGATTTGATTGAAAAACTGATTGAAAAAGGCGAAATTAGCAAATCGACAAAATTTATTCATAATGGATATAAAACAGAAGATTATATCCAAAAAATCATGAAACTTCAAAAAGGTCCACACGAATCGATTGTTGTAATTGATAACAGACCTGAGCTAACCCGCTTTACAAAATACTGTAAAAAAGGAGAAAAAATCAAAATCGGAATTAGAATGGCAATTGATGAAGAATCACAATCGTCATATTACACATCAAGATTAGGTTTAAGAAGTTCTGAAATTATTGAATTCTTCAAAAACGAAATTTTAGGTAACGACAAAATCGAACTTAAAATGCTTCATTTCTTTGTTGACTCTGGAATTAGCGATTCGTTCTACTATTGGGGTGAGTTCCAAAAAGCAATGAAGATTTTTGTTGAACTTAAGAAAATGTGTCCAACGCTCGATAGTATCAATCTTGGTGGTGGCTTCCCTATCAGAAATCATTTAGGCTTTGAGTACGATTACGAATACATCATCAAAGAAATCGTAAAAAATATAAAAGAAGCTTGTAATAACGAAGGTGTTACTGAACCAGATATCTACACTGAATTTGGAAAATATACCGTTGGTGAAAGTGGTGCAACCATATTTCAAGTTTTAGAACAAAAACAACAAAACGATGCTGAACTTTGGTATATCATCGACAATAGTTTGATGAACACCATTCCCGATGCTTGGTCTATTTACGAAAAATTCATTCTTCTTCCGGTAAATAAATGGGGAAATGAATATAATCGTGTAAATATTGGTGGTATAAGTTGCGATCATTCTGACTATTATAATTCAGAAAACATGAATCAGCAAATTCTATTACCCAAATTGGATGATGCAAAATCGAATGATCCACTCTATCTTGGTTTCTTCCATACAGGAGCTTACCAAGATGCAATAAGCGGATACGGAGGTATTAAACATTGCTTAATTCCTTCTCCAAAGCACATTGTAATTGATAGAGACGAAACGGGAAATTATATCGATTATGTTTATCGAAGCGAACAAACCGTTGACGATATGCTTAACATACTAGGTTATAATTAAAAATATAAAAGGAATCGAGAAATTGGTTCCTTTTTTTTATATCTTTAATTAATAGTAAACGTTTGAAATGTTGACTAATAAATAATTTTAACATAAACGAAAAAGTATACACATGAAACTACAAAAATCACTTGTACATATTGGTACAGCGTCACTATTTGTTGGGTTAATAGCTTTTAGCTGTACAAAAGCACTTACCGACTTAAATCCATTAACTAGCAGTGAAATTGCTCAAGTAACAAACGCAGACAATCAAGATGCAATCGCAGACAAAACAGATCAGGATATTGATAAAACCTTAGATGCATTACAAAACAATGGTTTTAATGCAGCAAATACCGAAACGTCTTTAAAATCGGATAATTCAATACAGATTACAGTAGATAATCAAGATAGTACGACATTCCCCAAAATTGTAAAAATCATTTTCAACAATTATAAAGACAGTGCAGGAACTGAAAGTTTTATTAAAAATGGAGAAATTGATGTAGTAGTTACTGCTCCAAGTACAAATAAAAAACTTACTGTTAAAACACAAACATTTTTAAATTTTTCGGTTGTAACAGATAGTTCTACAGTTACAATAAGTGGTGTTAGAGCTGTTAAACGTCAAGAATTTTCTTCTTATTTTGCTAGTGCAACACAAATTAATACAACCATAACAGATAGTATTGTTGGAGCTCTTAATTATTCTGTAACAAGTGGAACAGACACTTACACCTTTACTAGAATAATTGCAAAGAAACGAATAGCAATGCTTCATTATGTAAAACTAGCTCCATTCAAATGGAGAAATAATATTAGCAAGGATACTTTAGAATATACAGGTACTGTTGGTGGGGTAAATGAAAAAGGCTTTATCTATACTAAAACTTTTATTAGTGCAGCTCCATTAAAGGTCATATACTCTAACACAAAACCTGTTATTATTTCAGGAACAATGGAATATTCGGTAACGAATGAGAGCAAAGAAACGACTTTATACACGTTTAAATTTAGTGAAAGCACTAAAAATTCAGGTAAAACACAAATTATCATTGTTAACAACAAAACAGGAAAGACCCATATTCTCGATAGAAAATTAAATAGGAAATACAGAAAATGGTAATAAAACATTAAGCAAAGAAAAAGGCGTTTAATTGATATTAAACGCCTTTTTCTTTATTATAATATTATTTTATTTCACAGCTATAGCAGAAATCTCAACCATAGCATTCATTGGTAAAGCCGATACTTCAACTGTTTCACGAGCAGGAAAATCGCTTGAAAAATAATTAAAATAAACAGCATTTACATCTTTAAATTTTGTCATATCGCGTACAAAAATGGTGCATTTAACAATATCATTAAAGTCCATACCTGCTTCCAACAAAATTGCACCTATATTTTCCATAACTTGTTTTGTAGCTAAACTGATGTCTGAATCAATCAAATTATTACTTGATGGATCAATAGGAATTTGACCTGAAACATATAATGTGTTTCCCGCTAAAATTGCTTGATTATATGGCCCTACCGGTTTAGGAGCATTTTCGGTATAAATTATTTTCTTTTCCATTATTTCAATTATTAATAATACGTACTTCCGTATGTCTTTTTCTTATCGAACTTAAGGTCTTCAAGAATACTTGCTTTAACCTTCAGCTTAAACTCATATCGTTGCATACTACCAAAAGGAATCCAATAAAAACTCATATCCCAACAGTGTAAATCTCTAAAAAATGTTAAAGAAGCTGTTGTCATTTTACTTTTTTGCAAATCCCAACCTGTAGAATATTGAACACGCCAGTTTTTAGTGATATTTACAGAACCATTTACACTAATTGTTTGAGTTATGGTCGATTTCACTGAATCTAATCGATTATATTGATTCAAATAATAGTATTCTCGTGGCATTGAAAAGGTATATGAAACACTAAGATTCCAAGGCATTGAAAATTGAGAAAAATATGGTACTGGAGAACCTAATTTTTGAACTGGTTGTTTACTCTTAACTTTAGCTGCAGGACCAAATTGATACGATGTTGAAACTCGCCAAGCATCATTAGTTAAACGCCAAAGTCGACTATTGTCGCTGAAATCCATCATCGTCCTATTTGATTCTTCATAAGTTTTACTTTTTGAATTGTACCCTAAAGCATAAGGATCGAATGTTGCAGAGTATTGAACATTAACTCGTTTCAACAAATTGGTAGTACCCGATAAACTAATTAAACTCATTTGATTAGTTTTTTTTGCAAAATTATATGAGCCACTCAAACTTAAATCATCAATTAATGATATTTTCTTTGAATATGTTACTGTATCCTTTCTATTTCTAACCTTCATTTCCAAACTATTAGATAGTGAAAATGAAACCGATTGTTGTTCATAATTTGCAGGGCTTCCATATAGTTTTCCATCAAATAGACTATAATACATTTTTTCACCATTTTTCATATAAGTAGAATAATATCCATACTTTTCAGCTCCAAAATTAGGAGCATAGGTATATGAAATGCTTGGCGTTAACTTATGTCTTATAGCTTTTAATATTTTACTTTTAAATACAAACATTCCATACATTGTTGTATTTAACGAAACTCTAAAATTGTAATCATAAACATTTGAAATTGTATTTAAAGTATCAATTTTACTAAACCCACCTTTTGCTGTTTGCTTAGGAACTACTAAAGAATCGTCCCATGTTTTATATATTCGATTAAAATACATCCTATCGATATAATTAAAACTAGGTGTAAGAGTAAAGAACTTTAATAGTTTAATTGTTGTAGATACTGGAATCGAATGTTTAATACCATTTTGAAATTTATTTAAAGTCGATTTCGTATAAAATGATGAATCCATTTTCGCATTCGACAATGAATTTAGAGCTTCTAAAGAATAAGAAACTCGTATATCTTCGTACCATCTGGTAGAACCTACAGCTTTTTTACGTTTTAATGGACTAAACGATGGAACAGAAAAAGAAACTGAAGGTAGAGATAATGATATAGTACTATCTGTTAAGTTTTGACTATGATTGGCAGAAATAGAAAGTTTACCAACTTTAAATAAAGTACATGAATATGAAATACTCGAACTAATTGATGGTTTATATAACTGATCAACTGTTTGTGAGTTATTTTTACTAAACCCAGCAGCTTGATAATTTACATTTGCTCCAAACAAACCATTTTTACTAGCTTTAGGATCTTGAGTATGCGACCATTGAAGACTAAAGGTATGTGGTAGTTTTTTTTCATTTTCAACTAAACTCGAATAGGTAAAATTGAAACTTCCATTAAATCGATAATTAAATTTGTATTTAAAATCTGTTACAACTCTCCAACTCCCTAATGTATATATATCGCCTCGTAAGGTAACATCAAGTTTTTCACCTAGACCTAAATATATTCCACCATTTCTAAATGAATATCCACGCGTTGGTTCATACCCAAACGTTGGCAATAAAATTCCCGATGATCGACCTTTTTTATTTGGGAAAAATCCAAATGGAACTCCAACAGGAACCGTTATTCCTTCAATTACTAAATAGGCAGGACCGGTAACTATTTTATCATTCGGAATTACTTTGGCTTTAGTCATAGCAATATAAAAATGCGGATGTTCTAAATCGCAGGTTGTGTATTTACCATTTTTCACATCAACCTCTTTATTAGGCCACACTTTTGTTTTTTGACTATGCAAATAACCTTGATCTTGTTTGGTTACCAAACCGTACACTAGACCTTTCTTTGAATCAAAGCTATATTTTAATGTATCGGAATCAAATTCTTCTCCACCTTGTTTAAAGTTAGGTCGTCCCTCATAATTTCCTAACGAATCACTTTTACCACGCGCATAAACTTCGCGTTTATTCATATCAAGCTCTACATTTTGCGACTTTAAAGTCAAATCTTGATAAACAATCTCTCCACTACCATAAAGATTGATAACACGTTTTTTTACTTTAAAACAAATTGAATCGGCCGAATTGTAATTAACCGGCTCTTCGAGTGTAGATTTTTTAGAACTTTTTGTAGTGTCTTGTTTAAGAGAATCTTGCGATTTATTTGTTTGTTCAATTGTAAAAGGAATTGAATCCTTTGGGCTTTTAGATATATGTACAAGCGTATCTTGAGAAAAACTATAATTCTCAAAACCCACTAATACTACAATTAAAAGGAACAAATATTTTATAAAACGCTTCTGCAAATGTTTATTAATTTTTTGCCAAAAATACTGAGAAAAATACATTAATCGATAGCATTAGCAAGTATTTTATTGACATGCTTAAAGCCTTTGATTATATTTGCCATGTTTTTATAGTATTATTTGAAGCAAAAGTAAATCATTATATTCGGCTTTCATAACGTAATATAATGGTTAACAGTATATAAAATGCAAAAAAGAATTCTCTTTATTATATGTGTACTTTTTAATGTATTAGCTTTTGCTGGTGATAATACTACTGCATCTGGTACATTAAAACTTAAAACGGTTGTTATTGACGCTGGTCATGGTGGTCACGATCCTGGTGCACTAGGAAAAATGTCACAAGAAAAAAACATTACTTTAGCTGTAGCACTAAAACTTGGCGAATTAATAAAAAAGAATATTCCCGAAGTAAAAGTAATTTACACCCGCTCAACCGACGTTTTTGTTGAATTACGTAATCGTGCCGACATAGCCAATAAAAACGATGCCGATTTATTTATTTCAATCCATGTAAACTCAAATCCAAACACAAATGCATCGGGAGTTGACACGTGGGTGATGGGTCAATACAAAACAAATGAAAACTTTCAAGTTGCAAAAGAGGAAAATAAGGTAATCTTAGCTGAGAGCAATTATGGCTCTCAATATGAAGGTTTTGATCCAAATTCAACAGAATCATATATTATTTTCAACCTTATGCAAAATGCATTTATTGGTCAAAGTTTGGAGTTTGCATCGGGAATACAAAACCAAGTTGGAGTTCAAGGTCGAAAAGATAGAGGTGTTGAATCGGCACCATTCCTTGTACTTTGGAAAACGACAATGCCAAGTGTCTTAGTAGAAACTGGTTTCATTTCAAACACTAACGACGAAAAGCTTTTAGTTACCGATGATGGACAAAATCAAATGGCAAACATCATTTTTAGTGCATTTAAGGAATATAAAATAAAGGTAGACAGCAGAACAAAACTTACAGTATTCGATCAACCAGAAGAAACAAAAACTGCAACGACTACAACACCAGCAACGATAAATAAAGATCCATTTAAAACGGAACCACCCAACAACAAAACGAGTGAAAACACAAAAGAAACAGCAAAACAAGCGAATTTAACGGCTAGTATTGATAACCATCAAACAAAAGAACAGCCAAAAACAGATGCAATTGAAAAAACAACGGATCAACCTAAAACAATTTCTAAAGAATTTCCAAAAGTTGAGTCATCTAAGGATCAAAAAACGACTACGATAAAACAAGACACTAAATCAACTATTGCAAGTTCACAAACAAAGGAATCAACAAAGGTTACAAATAATACTACAGCTCAAAAAACACCAGAGCAAAGCAAACCTATAGTAAAAGAATCGACAAAAACAGAATCGATACTGCAAACGAATAATCCGGCTTCGACCAAAGAACCTTTAAAAGATCAAAAGAATAATAGCATTAAACAAGAAGTTAAACCTACTGTTGCAATATCACCAACTAAGGAAACATCTAAAACTACAAATAATACAACAGCTCAAAAAACGCCAGAGCCAAATAAACCTATAGTAAAAGAATCGGCAAAAACAGAATCGATACAGCAAACTAATAATACTGCTACGACCAAAGAACCTTTAAAAGATCAAAAGAATAATAGCATTAAACAAGAGGTTAAACCTACAATTGCAATATCACCAACGAAGGAAACAGCCAAAACTACAAATAATACAACAGCTCAAAAAACGCCAGAGCAAAGTAAACCTATAGTAAAAGAATCAGCAAAAACAGAATCGATACAACAAACAAATAATACTGCATCGACCAAAGAACCGTTAAAAGATCAAAAGAATAATAGCATTAAACAAGAGGTTAAACCTACAGTTGCAACAACACAAATTAAAGAACCAACTAAAGCCACAACAACAGCTCAAAAGACAGTTGAACAAGTTAAACCTGTTTCGAAAGAATTCCCGAAAACTGAAACTACGCAACAAACAAAGACAGAATATCCGAAACAAACAACTGTTGCATCGTCAAACACTAAACCAGTAACAGTTGAAAAGAATACAGTTAAATCATCGACTAATATCAAAACACAATCAACAATCGATACTAATATTGTTCAATTCTGTATTCAAATATTATCATCGTCAAAACGTATTAAACTCGACAGTTCTATTTTCAAAGGCGAAAACAAAGTTCGTGAATTAAAATATGCAGGTGCATATAAATATTTGGTTGGAAATGAACTTGAATACAATAATATAGTACTTTTGAAGAATAAAGTTAAAATTAATTTTCCTGATGCATTTATTGTATCAACAAAAAATGGTAGAAGAATTCCAATTGCTGAAGCATTGGTGATAATATCTAAAAAATAGAAACAGATGAAATAGCCATGAGCAAAACTTGCATATCTAGCTGGGATGTTTATATGGCGTATTCCATCTGACAATTAAAGACTTAAATAAATATAAACAGATGAAAATTAGCAGATCATTTAAAATAGGAATCTTTGTTTCGTTTGTAATAGCAGCCGGAATATGGGGATTGTTTTATTTAAAGGGATTAGATCTTTTTAATAAAGAAACGAAATATTATATCGTCTACGATAATATCGAAGGACTTACAACATCCAATCCTGTTCAAATAAAAGGATTAAAAGTTGGTCAAGTAACCAAAATATCATTTTCTAATTCCCGATACGAAAGTTTAATAGTTCAAATTGTATTAAAAAATGGCATTAGAATCCCCAAAGGAACCATTGCAAAGATTTATAGTGCCGATTTAATGGGTAGTAAGTCTATCGAGCTAATAACGGGCAAATCAGATACTTTTTTGAACGATGGTGATACGTTAAAATCAGATATCGAACGTTCACTTCAAGATCAGGTTCGGCTACAAGTGCTTCCAATAAAGAAGAAAGCCGAAAGCTTAATGGGTTCAATGGATTCAATCATGTCGGGAATAGAATACATGTTAAATCAAAAAACACAAGAAAATATAATGACAAGTATTTCAAATATTCGACTTACGTTTGAAAACCTTGAACATGCAACAAAAAAAATTGATACCATTGTTACAACAGGGAATATCTCAAATATCCTTCGTAATATCGATGCAATATCAACAACCATAAGACTTCAGAACAAAAACATAACAACTATTTTAACCAATTTAGGAATGGTTTCTGATACAATTGCAAAAATGAATTTATCGAAAACATTAAATAAAGCTAATCACATGTTAACGGTTTTTGATAGTGTAGCAATAAAAATTAGTAAAGGAGAGGGAACAATTGGTCAATTAGTTAAAAATGACTCACTTTATACCGAAATGCGAACTGCTTCAAAAGATCTCGATTCGTTAATAAATGACATAAAAGCAAACCCACGTCGATACATTAATCTTTACATTTTCGGCTCAAACTCAAGCACTAAAACAAAGAAAAGTAAATAAAGCTATTAACAAACTTTCAACAAGTTAATAGCTGTCAATAAGATAGAAATAATTTATTGATTTTCAGATAGTTAAAAAGACGTTTTGTTAACTGGCTGACACTAAATCCAATAAGTTTATTTCAAAAAAACAATCAAAAAAATGTTTTTTTTTCATTTTTTTTTCTTCAATTTTGCTTCAAGTAAAAAGCAATAATGGAAAATAGTTTACAATATTTGTCAACACAAAAAATACAAGGGGGAAAAATGAACGAAGCTCCAATCGAAGTTTGGGAACGTTGTCTTAAGTTTATTAAAGACAACCTAAACGGTAGAGCATTTGAAACATGGTTTATGCCTATTAAACCACTCAAGTTGGTCAATAATATTTTGACCATTGAAGTTCCTAGTACTTTTTATTATGAGTACCTTGAAGAGAATTATATCGATCTTCTAAGTACATCGTTAAGAAAAGAATTAGGTAAAGATGCTAAACTGGAATACAGTGTAGTGATGGATAATTCCGATTCTGAAAGAAAAATCGTGAATTTGCCAGCAAAAGACACTTCTGACCTAAAAAGCAAATACAACAAAATAAACGAACAGTCGAAAGATGAAAACAATATCCGTAATCCGTTCATTATTCCGGGTATTAAAAACATCCAAATTGACTCACAATTAAATCCATCATTAACGTTTGGAAACTTTGTTGAAGGCGAATGTAATAAACTTGGTCGCTCTGCAGGTTTAACGGTTGCTGAAAACCCTGGCAAAACCGCTTTTAACCCTCTATTTATTTATAGTGACGCAGGATTAGGTAAATCGCATTTATGTCATGCTATTGGTATTGAAATTAAAGAACATCATCCAAAGAAAACAGTTCTTTATGTTGATGCTTTAACTTTCGAAACTCAATTCACCGAATCGACAAGAAAAAACACTAGAAATGATTTTCTTCATTTCTATCAAATGATAGATGTACTTATCATTGATGATGTACATGAATTAGCTGGAAAACCAGGAACACAAAATGCATTATTCCAAGTGTTCAATTATTTGCACCAAAAGAATAAACAAATCATTCTTTCGTCAGATAAACCTCCAATTGAACTTCAAGGAATGGAAAAACGCCTATTATCTCGTTTCAAATGGGGCTTGTCGGCTGAATTAGCTTATCCTGATTTCCAAACAAGAGTAGATATCCTTAAAAAGAAAATCTATAACGACGGTCTTGACATTAAAGATGAAATCATAGAATACATTGCAAACAATGCTACATCAAGCATTCGTGAAATGGAAGGAACATTGATTTCGTTATTAGCACAATCAACATTAACACGTAAAGAGATTAATATTGGATTAGCTAAAAATGTTGTTGATAAATTAGTTAAGAATACAAAGAAAGATTTATCTATCGAAGATATTCAAGAGCAAGTTTGTGAATATTTCAATATTCCTTCTGATCAACTAAAATCAAAAACAAGAAAACGCGAAATTGTTCAATCTCGTCAAATAGCAATGTACTTTGCAAAAAATCTTACCAAATCATCTTTAGCTACAATTGGAGCTAAAATTGGAGGGAAAGATCACGCTACCGTACTTCATGCTTGTAAAACGGTTAATAATCTTATTGAAACAGATAAACGCTTTAAGAATTACATTGACGAAATTCAAAAACGTTTCAAATAATAAATAAAAAAGGCTTCGAAATTCGAAGCCTTTTTTATTTATATAATTTCCAGTTAAACAATTAACTGCTGTTTATACATTTGAATTGTATTTTCTAAACCATAATATAAAGCATCTGCAATCAACGCATGTCCAATAGACACTTCATCGATTTCAGGAATATTTTGAATGAGATACTTAAGATTTAATAAACTTAAATCGTGTCCAGCATTAAGTCCTAAACCTATTTGTTTTGCATATTTACCAGCTTTAATAAAATCTACAATTGCTTTCTCTTTGTTCGTTGGATATAAATCAGCATACGGCTCAGTGTAAAGCTCTACCCTATCAGCTCCTACTTTTTTAGCATATTCTACATGCTTTAAATCAGTCCCAACAAATACCGAAACACGAATACCCAGAGGTTTAAATTCTTGCACAATATCTCTTAACAATGATTCATGTAGAACAGTATCCCAACCGGCATTTGACGTAATAGCATCAGGTGGATCGGGAACAAGGGTTACTTGATGAGGTTGAACTTCTTTCACTAAATCGATAAATGATTTATTTGGATACCCTTCAATATTAAATTCAGTCGTTACTAAGGATTTTAATGCCCTAACATCGGCATATCGAATATGTCTTTCATCTGGTCGTGGATGAACAGTTATACCTTCGGAACCAAAACGTTCACAATCAACAGCTACTTTCAATACATCGGGAACATTCCCACCACGTGCATTACGAATAACTGCTATTTTATTAATATTAACACTTAATTTAGTCATTGTACATGTTTTTTAATATCTTCGTATTTTAATATTGTAAAAATACAACATTTATCATGTTTGCCAAAGATATTGTCCATTTTGACATAACTGCAATAAAGCCTTCTACAACAATAAAGGAAGCTCTATCGTTATTTTGTCAACATAAAGTTTCAGAATTAGCCGTAATAAACGATCAAAATGAATGTTTAGGAATTTTAGATGAAGTATCAATCAGTCATATTTTAACAGATATTGCAAATACTACAATTGAAAATATTGAACTTCAAAAAACATTTGTGCATTCAAATCAGCATGTTTATGAAGTATTCGAACTTTTAACATCACACTCTTTAAGTTTAGTCCCAATAGTTAATAGTCAAAATCAATTTATTGGAGTAATAACAATGGCAAGCATTATCAATTATATTTCGAATTTCACTGGATTTATGCAGAAGGGAGCTGTAATAATTATCGATTTATCGAAAAAAGATTACAGTTTAAGCCAAATTTGCCAAATCATTGAAAGTAATAGTGCAAAGATTATAAGTTTATTTACAAACGAAACAACTAACGACACTATAGAAGTTACCATAAAGCTTAATATTGAGGATATTACATCAATCATGCAATCGTTTGATCGATATAATTACAAAACAAACACTCTTCATGCACAAACTGAAATGTTAGATGGTTTTTTACAATCAAGAATTGATAATTTAATGAGTTACTTAAACGTGTAATATGCATTCAATAGGAATTTTCATAAACGATTTTACTGAAACTATAATAGAATGTATTGAAAATCTTAAACAACATTTTCCCTGTTCTGATTATCAATTTTATATTTATAGAAACGAAAATATTGCATTCGACCCAACAGTTCAATTAGATTTTTTTGATTCGATAGATCAACTTCAAAACCCTCTATTTATAATTAGTATTGGTGGTGATGGAACATTTATTCGTGCTTCACAATTTGTTGCAAAACATAATATTCCAATAGTTGGAATAAATTATGGAAGAATGGGTTTTCTTGCAGATATATCTAAAGATGATTTGGAATATTTTGCAGAACAAATAATTCAAAAAAAATACAGAATAGAAGAACGCCCTTATATCGAACTACATTCGACAATAGATATTTTTGGAAACGATAATTTTGGAATCAATGAAATATCAATTTCAAAAAAAGACTCTACACATTTAATGACAATACATACTTGGATAGATGATGAATATCTTGGCTCATTTTGGGCTGATGGAATATTAATATCGACACCAACAGGATCAACAGCTTATTCTTTAAGTCTTGGAGGTCCAATTATTACACCTACGTCAAAAAACTTCATTATTAACACAATTGCTCCTCATTCACTCACTGTTAGACCTTTAGTTATTCCAGATGATTCAATAATAAAACTACAAATTGAAGGTCGAGATAAAAAATTCAATATTTCAATTGATTCGAAAACGGAAAGTTTTGAACCTGAAAATATTTTAACGATAAAAAAATCGGATACAAGTTTAAAAACTATTAAAATAGAAGGTAAAACCTATTTTAATACACTAAGGAACAAACTAATGTGGGGTTTAGATATACGAAATTAAAAAACCACGCATCAATCATTTTTTTTTTGCTTTAGAAATTTTATTTAGTACTTTTACCAAAATTTTATTAAAATTCAGGAATGAACAGGTTTCCAAGATATATATTAGCTCTATTATTAATTCTGCCATTATTTGCAAATTCACAATCTACTAGATGGAAAAGATTACGTTATGAGTTTTTTGGTGGCATTGGAGCATCAGGTTTTTTGGGCGATTTAGGTGGTGCTGACCAAATTGGTACTCACTATGTTCGAGATTATGAATTTTCAATGACCCGTCCAGCATTTACCGTAGGTGGTCGTTATATGATAAAACGTCGATTAGCAGTTCAAACAGCATTATCGTATGCTTGGATACGATGCGACGATAGAAAAACGCAAGAAACATTCCGTCATAATAGAAATATGCAAGTTATGACTCCCCTTGCCGAATGGCAAGTTAGGATGGAATATACCATTTTAACAGAAAAAACAGGTCACCGATATAATATACGCAATGTTCGAGGATTAATTGGTAACCATATTGTTGTAGATGCATTTTTAGGAGGAGCATTATTTTTCTTCTATCCAATGGGAAGAGATAGCCGACCTGGAGGTTCAGGTAAATATTATGGTTTAAGAAATATTGGTACTGAAGGGCAAAATTTTTCTGCTACTCGTAAACCTTATTCATTATTTTCATTTGCTATTCCAATGGGTTTACAATTTAAATATATTATAAATCGTAAATGGAGCATTTCATGGGAAATTGGTTATCGTCAAACCTTTACAGATTATATTGATGATTGCAGTAAAACGTATGTTGATGGAGATGCTGTTGCAGCATATAATAAAAATAAACATGTAGATGCAGCTTTGGCGGCATATTTGGCAGATCCTCAATTAAGTAAAGGAGTTGATCCTCATGTTAGTGTTCCCAATGATAATACAACTGCGACTGGACAACAAAGAGGTAATAACAGATATTATGACGTATACTTATTATCGTTTTTTACGTTAAACTATAAAGTTAGAACTGGTCGAAATGGACTACCAATATTCAGATAATAAGTTTAACTATATAGTAAGTATCTTTCTGTTTTTTATTTTCTCTCAACAAGTAAAATCTCAACACACAGACGATATTGGATTCTTTTTAGGAGGATCTTTTTACATGGGTGATATGAATCCTGATAGATTATTTTATAATCCCGCACCAGCCTATGGCATTAAATATCGTTTCAACTATAATCCGTTACTTTCAATGAGTTATGGTTTAACCCGAGGAAAATTAAATGCTGATGATGCTGATTTTAAATCAGATTTATTTCAACATTATAGAAATGCAAAATTAAGGAACAATTATATAAATGAATTATCTGCTCAAGTTGAATATAATTTTTATCCCGTAACTGGAGATAAACCCAAAACAGAAAAATTTTCACCTTATGTAAAATTTGGTTTAGCAATAGGATATGGTGAGAAAATATCACCAAAAATCCAAATGTTTATCCCTTTTGGATTAGGATTAAAATATAAGGTAACAAGAAAAGTCGAACTATCTTTAGATTGGGCTTTCAGAAGAACATTTACAGATAAGCTTGATAACGTAAGTCAATATTACACAAATGGAATTTTCGTTAATAGACAACGTTCTTTTTCTAAAACAAGAGACTGGTATTCATTTTTTGGTATAAATTTGCACTACAGTTTAAAAAAGACAAATTTCAAATGTCCTGCTTATAGCAATATTCAATAGTATGTCAATAAAAGAAACTTTAAATAAAAATATCCCCGAACATATAGCCATTATAATGGATGGAAATGGACGATGGGCTAAACAAAAAGGTGGTAGTCGGCTTCTTGGCCATAAAAGAGGTGCTAACTCGGTAAACGAAGTAGTTGAAGCAGCTGTAGAAGTAGGTGTTAAGTATCTAACTCTTTACGCCTTTTCAACAGAAAACTGGAGTCGTCCTAAACTTGAAATTGATGGCTTAATGTCATTATTAATTAACACCATTGAAACTCGTTTAGACAAACTAATAAAATATAATGTTAAACTATTGACTATTGGTTCAACAGAAAGTTTACCTAAAAATGTTCAAAAGGCATTACTTGAAGCAATAAAAAAATCAGAAAAAAATACAGGAACCACTTTAATTTTGGCGTTAAGCTATAGTTCGAAATGGGAAATAACAAAAGCAGTTAAAGAAATAGCACAAAAAGTAAAAAATGGTGAAATAAACCCTGAATCCATTGATGACAACACAATAAATAATCACCTTAGTACGTTTGGAGTACCAGATCCTGAATTGTTGATTAGAACAAGTGGTGAAATGAGAATAAGTAATTTTCTTTTATGGCAAATAGCTTATTCTGAACTATATTTTACCCCAAAACTTTGGCCTGACTTTTCAAAAGAAGATTTTTATGAAGCAATTTATAATTATCAACATCGCGAAAGACGATTTGGCAAGACAGGCGAACAAGTAAATAATTTGAAAAAATCGATTTAATGAAATTAATACACGTATTTCTACTTTCACTATTCTTATATTCAAGTAGCATTTGGGCTCAATCAAATGAACTATCGACTCCCAAACAATATGAAATTGCAAATATTTCAATTGTTGGAGTTAAATATTTCCAACCAGGACCAATTATAAATAAATCGGGATTAAAAGTTGGAAAAAAAATTACAATCCCAGGACCAGATATTTCAATTGCAATAGATAAACTTTGGAAAGAAGGACTTTTTGCTGATGTTCAAATTTATGCATCGAAGATTGTTGAAGATAAAATTTACATTACTATTGAATTAAAAGAAAGACCTCGATTAAATAATTTAACAATAGTAGGATTAAGAAAGAATGAAACCGAAAATGTTAAAGATGAAATTAAGCTTACTCGAGGAACTCAAATTACTGATAATGTTATTCAAACAGCACGATCTACAATAAAGAAATATTTTACAGAAAAAGGATTTTATAATGTTGATATTGAAGTAATTCAAAAACCTGATTCTTCTATGAATTCTAATCTCTCTAATCTTACATTTAAAATTGATAAAAAAAGAAAGATTAAAATTAGAGCAATTACATTTACTGGCAATACTGAATTGAAATCAGGGAAGTTAAGAAGACACATGAAAGATACCAAACAAATGACATGGTATAATATATTGAAACGATCGAAATATATTCCGATTAAATATCAAGATGATAAGAAAAAAGTCTTGAAATTATATAAAGAAAAAGGATATCGAGATGCTGAAATATTAAAAGATACAGTTTATCAATCAGAAGAAAAAAGACTAAAAGTAGACATATCGGTAAAAGAAGGTGAAAAATATTATTTTAGAAATATTAGTTTTTTAGGTAATACCAAATATAATACTGAATTACTTTCAAATATAATGGGTATTAAAAAGGGTGATCTTTATGATGAAGAATTATTAACCAATAAAATATCTGGAATGGAAGGAATTAGTTCACTCTATCTAGATAATGGATATTTATTCTTTAATGCTGAACCTGTAGAAAAAAATATAGTAAACGATTCTATCGATATCGAAATACGAATTTACGAAGGTCGTCAGGCTACTATTAACAAGGTTACATTTGTTGGAAATAATAAAACAAAAGACAAAGTTATTCTACGAGAAATAAGAACTTTACCTGGTGACTTATTTAGTCGTGCTGATATTATAAGAACTCAACGCGAATTAGCTCAATTAGGATATTTTGATCCTGAGAAAATGAATGTTGAACCTAAACCAAATCCAGAAGATGGTACCGTTGATATTAAATATACATTTGAAGAAAAATCAAACGATCAAGTTGAATTGTCTGGTGGTTGGAGTGGTAAATATGTTGTTTTATCATCTCGATTAATATTAAATAATATTTCGTTACACGATTTGGTTACTAAAGGAGAATGGCCTCCATTAGGTGATGGACAAAACTTAACATTGAATGTAACTTATAATCCACAATATTATCAACAAGAAAGTGTAACATTTACTGAACCTTGGTTAGGTGGAAAAAAACCGAATTCATTATCGGTATCAATGTTCCGATCGGTTCGTCTTTCAAGCACAGGTTCAATGCGTGTAGCTGGGGCAAGTATGACTCTTGGCCGTCGACTTAAATGGCCTGATGATTATTTCACATTGTCGAATGAATTAGCTTATCAAAATTATAAGTTGGATAATTATCCAATGAATACAACGGTGACATTACCTTCATATTTAAAGGCGAATAATCTATCGTTTACAACAATTTTAGGACGAAATAGCATTGATCAACCTTTATATCCACGTAGTGGATCTTCAATAATGCTTAGTTTAGAATTAACACCTCCCTATTCTGCATTTAGAAATGATCCAAATGCAGAAGGACTATCTGCAAAAGATCGATATAAATGGATTGAGTATCATAAATGGAAATTTAAATTTGAAGATTATATTTCATTAGCTGGTAAACTAGTTTTACAGACTAAATTACAATTTGGTTTCCTCGGATTTTATAACAAAAACTTTAAATCTCCATTCGAAGGATTCAATATGGGAGGAGATGGTATGACTAATATGTATCAATATGGAGTTGAAACAGTGCCATTGAGAGGGTACACTTCTGGAAGTTTAACACCATCAAAAGGTGGTAATTTATATGATCGATTAACATTAGAGCTTCGTTACCCATTATCATTAAGCCAATCGGCTACTATTTACGGAATAACATTTGCTGAAGCAGGTAATGCATGGACAAATTTTAAAAGTTTCGATCCCTATTCTGTTAAAAGAAGTGCAGGACTAGGTTTAAGAATATTTTTACCTATGATGGGTTTACTTGGATTTGACTATGGTTATGGATTTGATAATACAGGAACATCAGGAACAAATGGTTGGCAACCGTCATTTATTTTAGGTCAACAATTTTAAGTTAAATTAAATTTTAATATTATGAAAAAGTTACTTTTAATTGGATTTTTATTTGCGATGTCACTAACTGGCATGGCACAAAAATTTGCGTATGTTGATACAGAGTATATTTTAGGAAATATCCCTGCATACAAAGAAGCTCAAGAGCAATTGAATAAACTATCAGCACAATGGCAAAAAGAAATTGAAACTGAATATGCAGATATTGACAAGTTATATAAACAATTTCAAGTTGATAAACTTTTGCTTTCGGAAGAAATGAAAAACAAACGTGAGCAAGAAATCATGCAAAAAGAGAAGGACGTTAAACAATTACAAAAAAAACGTTTTGGTCCCGATGGAGATCGTTTTAAAAAAGAACAAGAATTAATAAAACCAATTCAAGATGAAGTATATAATGCAATAAAAGATATTGCTTCATCGGGTGGATTTGGAATAATTTTCGATGCAGCGTCAAGTTCTTTAACGATGCTTTATACCGATCAAAAGTATGATATCAGCGATGATATTCTAAAAAAGATGGGATATGTTAAATAAATTTTTACATTTGTAACCGTTAAAATAAAAACTAATATAAAAACTGATATGAAAAAAAGCCTTTTAGCAATCTGTATTGCAATGATGTGTGGATTAGGTGTTAATGCACAAAACTTAAAATTTGGTCACATTGATTCTCAAAAATTATTGGAAGCAATGCCACAACGCGATAGTGCAACCAAAGTTTTGGAAAGAGAATATAAAGACATGCAAAACATAATGCAAGATATGCAAGTGGAGTTCAATAAAAAATATCAATATTATACAGAGAAACAAGATTCAATGGGTAATGTTGCTAAAAAAGCTAAAGAAGAAGAACTTCAACAATTACAAGAAAGAATTCAAAACTATCAATCAACAGCACAACAAGATTTACAAAAAAGAGAAGCTGAACTTTTAAAACCAATCATGGATAAAGCTAAAAAAGCTATTGAAGAAGTTTCAAAAGAAAATGGATTTCTTTATGTATTTGATATCAGCGGAGGATTACTTTTATACTACTCAGATAAAAGTGTTGATATAACATCATTAGTTAAAAAGAAATTAGGAATAGCTGAAACAGCAACTTCAACAAAAAAATAAATATCAGAAGCCACCAAATAAACGGTGGCTTTTTTTTATGGATAAAAAATATAACATAGGAGTTTTTGATTCGGGTTATGGTGGACTAACTATTTTGAAAGAAATAGAAAAAAGATTACCTGATTATAACTACATTTATTTAGGTGATAATGCGCGTGCTCCTTATGGAAACCGATCGTTTGAAACAGTATATAAATACACCTTAGAAGCTGTAAAAAAACTTTTCGAACTTGATTGCAACATTATCATTCTAGCCTGCAATACAGCATCGGCAAAAGCCTTAAGAAGCATTCAACAAAAAGACTTAGAAAGTATAGCTCCTGGAAAAAGAGTGCTTGGAGTTATTAGACCAAGTACTGAAGCAGTCGATTCACTTTCGAAATCTAAACACATTGGTATTTTAGGAACTGTTGGAACAGTAAAGTCGGAATCGTACATTATTGAAATACAAAAAATGTATCCAACAATTTCAGTAAAACAAGAAGCTTGCCCAATGTGGGTACCGTTGGTTGAAAACGATGAATATTTACTTGACGGTGCCGACTACTTTATAAAGAAAAATATTAATAATTTATTACAAAAAGATTCATCGATTGATACAATCATTTTAGGTTGTACTCACTACCCACTTTTAATTGATAAAATACGAAAATATACTCCTCTAGGAATTACAATTATTAACCAAGGTGAAATAGTTGCTAATAGCTTTTGTAATTATCTTGAACGCCACCCTGAACTTGAAAAAGACTGTTTTAGAAAAGGTGAAAGACAATACTTAACGACCGACTCTACCGAATTATTCGATTTAATGGGAAGTAAATTTTTGGGTAAAGATATATGCTCTCAAAAAATTTCGCTTTAATCAATATCTCACAACACAATTACCCAAAGTCACGCAGTCATCTATTATAATATTTTAGAATAATATAAAAATGGGAAGAAAGCTTATAGTGTATATTGCAATGAGTGTTGACGGATACATTGCTGATTGTAACGACGAGCTTAGCTTCTTATCAATAGTCGAAAAAGAAGGTGAAGATTATGGATATTCCAACTTTGTAAGCACAATCGATACTGTTATTATTGGTAGAAAAACTTTTGACAAAATTGTTTCATTGGGATACCCAAACCCTCATCCCGACAAAAATGTATATATAATAACGCGTTCCCCAAAATCTAGTTTTAGTAATTACCAATTTTATACGGGTAGTTTAACTAATCTTGTAAATACACTAAAACAAGAAACGGGGAATCATATTTATTGTGATGGTGGTGCTGAAATTGTAAATGAGTTACTAAAGCATAACTTGGTTGATGAAATTATATTATCAGTCATTCCTATTTTATTAGGCAACGGTATTTCGCTTTTTAAAAAGGAACAAACTTCAAATCAATTGGAACTACTTTCTTCGAAAAGTTTTGAAAAAGGACTTGTTCAATTACATTATAAATGTTTGAATAAATAGATTTGTATTTCGAATTTATAAGCAGTTTTTAATAAAAATAGTATGGAACCTCGATTTGAAATTATCAGTCAAAAGACATTTGTAGGCATGCGAGTACAAATGTCATTTACCAACAATAAAACCTTTAAGCTTTGGAATAGTTTTATGCCAAGACGTAAAGAAATAGAAAACACAAAAGGTTCGGAACTTTATTCCATCGAAGTATATAATTCTCATTTCTTCGAACAGTTTAATCCTAAAAATGAGTTTAACAAATGGGCTGCTGTTGAAGTTACAGATTGTTCGAATTTACCTAATGAGATGGAGACTCTTACCATTCCTCAAGGATTGTATGCAGTATTTATTCACAAAGGATCAGCAAGTACGGGATCAAAAACATATCATTATATATTCGAGAATTGGCTTCCAAAATCTGAATATACAGTAGATTGCCGTCCGCACTTTGCTATTATGGGCGATAAATATAAACATGAAGATCCATCATCGGAAGAAGAAATCTGGATTCCTATTAAAGAAATAATTCAAAAAAAGATACAATGACGACTAATACAATAAAAAACCATTTCGAAAAAGAAGCAGACCAATTCGATAGCATCATAGTAAAAATAATTCCCTACTATGAAACAATGCTTTCGGCTTTAATCGACTCGATACACTTTGACACAAATGATGCTATTCGAATAATAGACTTAGGATGTGGAACAGGAACTATTGCAAAACGTCTTTTTGAGAAATTTCCCAATGCAAAAATAGTCTGTTTAGATATTGCTTCAAACATGATAGACATTGCAAAACATAAACTTTCAGATCATAAAAACACAGAATTCATTATTGGTGATTTTTCTAAAATTAACTTTGAAGAACAGTTTGATGTTGTGGTTTCATCATTGGCTTTACATCACATCGAAAGTGATGAAGAGAAGAAAGAATTTTTCAAAAAAATCTATACTATACTTGGTAAAAATGGTCAGTTTATTAATGCCGATGTAGTACTAGCTTCGAATGATTTTCTTCAAAACCTTTACTTTGATCGATGGATTGAGTTTATGAATAAAAGCGTAAGTCTTGAAGAGATAAATAATCGATGGCTTGTAAATTACAAAAACGAAGATCGTCCATCACGTTTGGTAGACCAATTACATTGGCTCGAAGAAATAGGTTTTGGTACTGTTGATGTCGTTTGGAAGTACTTTAATTTTGCAGTATATACTGGTGTAAAATAGAACTATTTTTTATTTGATAGGACAAAACTAATAGTACTTTGTTCATATTTTTTTAGTAGCATTAACAAAATAAATACCCCGAGGGTTTTGAAAACCAACGGGGTATTTTTTATTCTTCTTTATACCAACTTGCATACATTTTATAATTGTTTGCTATTCGTTGGATCATATCTTTTGATTGTCCCGGACTAATTTCTTTTACCTTTTTAGCTGGTACACCAGCATAAACCGAATTAGGCTCACAAACCATACTATCAAGCACTAATGCTCCAGCTGCAATAATAGTATTTTCGTGAACCACTGCTTGATCAAGAACAATAGCACCAATACCTATTAATACATTATCTTTTATAGTTGCACCATGAATACAAACATTATGTCCAATGGTAACATTATCGCCAATAGTTATTGTTGATTTTTCGTACAAAGTATGTAGTACTGCACAATCCTGAATATTAACATTATTACCAATTGTAATGGTATTAACATCGCCACGTAAAACAGCATTAAACCAAATACTGCATCCATCGCCCATTGTCACATCACCTACTACTGTTGCATTTTCGGCAAGAAAACATTCATTGCCAATTTTAGGAGTAAACCCTCTTACTGTTTTAATTAGTGCCATAGTTTTTTTTTCAAAAGTATAAAATTTTCAGAAGTGATTGATAGCTATTATTTATATAAATGAATAAATACCTATATGAATTATATTGATTGTTGATTTCAATAAACATATTTATTAAGGTAAAATTAACATAAGGTATTTCACTTTAAATGATCAATAAAAAATTCATTAAACATATTAAAGAACAATATAAAAAAGGGCTATTTTAATCTCTAAAACAACAAAAATAAATTTTTCAAATAAAAATGAATGATTTCAACAAATCACTTATTATTTTTTCAGATTAAATTATATATTTGTGTAAACATTAACTATATAAAACAAACTCATTATGAATAAAACAGAATTAATTGATGCTATTGCAGCAGAAACAGGATTAACTAAAGTAGATTCTAAAAAAGCATTAGACGGTATCGTAGCTTCTATTACAAAAGCTTTAAAAGCTAACGATAATGTTGGTCTTGTAGGATTTGGAACATTTAAAACTTCAGTTCGTGCTGCTAGAACAGGTAGAAATCCTTCTACTGGAAAAGAAATTAAAATTGAAGCAAAAAAAGTTGTTAGCTTCAAAGCTGGCAAAGAACTTACCGAATCGGTAAAATAATAATTTTTATTTAGGGATTAGGAAGGGATACCATTTGGTGTCCCTTTTTTGTTTATATATATCATAATTTTATTTTGATAATTCACATCAAGCATTTATCTTAGCATTCAGGAAAGTTTAAAAACTAAAAATTATGGAAAATTTACAAGTTGGAACTGTTGTTTCACATTATCGATATGGAGATGGTGTTATTTATAAAGTTAACATTACAAGCTACGATATAATATTTGAACGAGGTGGGAAACTTCAAATGTCGAAATCGAATCCTGATATTGAATTAGTAAAAGAATCGGAAATAGAATCGACTCAACCGAAAATTAATCTTAGTGAAATTGAGGAAGTAATGACCTACATTCTCGAAAAATATAATGGCATAAGTCATAATGTTCCATTAGGTAATAAATGGTCGGGAGGAACTATGACCCTTCAACCAGCGAATAAAGATCTGAAACCTAAAGAAATTCCTATTGAAGCATTTTTTCACAAAATAGTTATGGTTCGCGATCGATTAAGAGTACTAGAACAAAACATAAATAGTCATCCCAAATTAAGCGATGAAGAAAAGGTAAATTTACAACAATATATAACAAGGACTTATGGAAGTTTAACCACTTTCAATGTATTGTTTGACGATAAAAAAGATTATTTCGTTGGTCAAAAAGGAGATGAATAATATAATGTAAAAACTTAATTATGGCTATTACAAAGGGAAAAGTAATGACTATAATTACTATTCGTTTCTTTTAATTAATTCAACTACCTTTGCCAAAACGAAAATTTAAAATGTCTCCAGAAAAATACAACCTTACCCTACCCGAAGCAATATTACGAGCAGGATACGACAAGCCAACTGAAATTCAGTTACAAATACATTCAATAGTAAATAGTGGTACCGATTTATATGCCGTAGCACCTGAAGGTTCTGGCAAATCGATTGCGATAGTAATGACTGTAATAAGAAAGTTAAAAATGGCTTTTGAAAAAGCTCCACGTGCTATCATTTTAGTTGCGGATAAAGAAAGAGCAATTGCGATGGAAAAGTTATTTTGCAGATTTACTGAAGATGGAGATTTACGTTCAGATTGTATTCACGATAGTAAAGATATTCAAGATCAGATAGACGAACTTTATGAAGGTACTGATGTGGTAATTGCTACTCCCAAAAGACTTCACTCAATTTTCTTACAAAATGGAGTAAACATCAACAAACTACAAATGTTTATTATGGACGATGCAAGTACCATTATTAAAAATGGTCATAAAGTTGTTATTCATCGTTTGGCTGAAAGTTTACCTCGTTGCCAAAAACTTGTTTTCACCGATGAATTAACATCACGTCTTGTAGAAGCAACAGAAAGTTTGATGCCATTTGCTAAAGTAGTAGAAATAGAAGAAAATTAAGTAATTAACTATAGCTTCATTTGGGGTTAAATGATTAAACGTAATTTATAAAGTAGACCCAATGAAGAAGATTATATTAATTATATTTTTACAAGGAATAGTATCACAGCTATATTCATCAAATAAAATTCAAAAGGATTCTACATATCTTTCTTTTCTTGAAAATTTTAATTTGCAGAAATCAAATTATGTAACCGATACATTAGTCTTATCAAATCGTTCGCCCAAAGGAACAAAAGTTTTAATGTATCATAATAGAAATATTCCTTTTATCGTTTTTGAAGAACACATTAAAACCAAAAATGATTCTTCAAAAATAGTATTTATTACCGACAATAATTTTTCGTTAAAGCTTATAGAGAAGATTCAATTCCCAAACAATAAAATGGGAACAGAAACAAAACATTATTCCGAAAAATATTTCATAATATATAATAATAAAATACAATCTGTTTATAATCAATATAAACAATTAGAAAACAATTCTCTTGATTCCATAAAACAATCTGCTATTTTACTCACAGATGAATTTGAATTAATATTCAAAAACAACTATATAGATTTGAATAAGCGTTTCAAAAATTATCAATTATTGGATTCGTATAAATTATATTTAAGAAAACCAAGAAAAGGTTTATTTGTTTTAACAGTTATGCCACTTGCTTCAGTAAACTCATTTTACTTTGGAAAACACAATTCCAATAATACTTATGGATGTTATGGTTTAAGTCAAGGGTTAGAATATTATATTACCGACAAATATTATATATCAACACAGATAGGATTAATTACAGCCAACATGCCTGTAGGTGCTGATAATACATCAATCGATCAGTATATATATAATCTATATGGTAGTATGCAGGTTGGTACAGAATTAAACAGATTACATATTTCGGGTGGAATACAAACATCAAAAATATACATTCCAAATCCAGATTCGCTCATTGGACGAAATTTAGGTTTTGCATTTTCAGCACATTTTATGCCGTATAAGGTATTTAGTATTGGCGTAAATTATTACCCAAATTTTATTACATGGAAACAACAGCAAAGCACTTTACAATATTCTCATAGTATTAGCCTAGATATTAAACTGAACATTAGGCTTAATAAAAAAACTTGTTATTTCAATGACTATGCCGATAACCAGTTAAAACATGCTACTTTAAAAAATGTAAAACTCTTTTTATTTACTAGAACATCAACATACATAAAGTATAAACATAAAGCCGATTCCATTCCTACATTTTCAATGGGAGTTAGCAGTGGATACAATAGTAGTTATGGATTTTTAGGCTTGTTCACATCAATAAGAACCTTCAAACATTTGTTTTTAAATGCTGGTATTGGATGTGACGACCGATTGGCTTCCAACAATATAGCAGCTGAAACAACCTTTAAGTTAGCAGCAGGTTTTAAATATTTTACACATTATAGTGATGGTTTGTATATTGGTTTTAATGTTTCTGATTATCCACAAATTGAAGCACAAGTTCAATTTGATAATATTGGACCTTATTTCCCAATCAAATATCTGACAACAAAGACTTTTGATCCAAAGTTTGGATATGCTTTCCGTTTTTTTAAATGGAATACATTATACATTGAAACGGGATATTCATTTTTAATGAATAAAAAGTGCTGGGAAACGTCTGATGGAAGTACACTTACTCAATATCAAACCAATAAATTAAATAATACAAAACCGGGAGGATATTCATTTGCGTTGGGTTTAACTTTTGGTATTTAGTGCCTATAGAAAATCTTATACAAGAAAATAATCTCGGAGTTAAGAACATCCTTTCATCGGAGATTTACCAACACATTTTACTAATACTAGAGAATATTTAAAACCTTTTGTACTGATATTAATTGATAAAGAAAAAGCCCTAAACAATGTTGTTTAAGGCTTTGATAATAGAGATAAATGCAGATTAGCTTAAATCAAAAATAAAAATTAGTATTTATAAAAATTAGCATTCGCCAATCCTAAATCAAATCGACCATTTGAAAACGTAATTGGTTTACCATTTACTAAAGCTTTGAAATCGAAATAACCTGAAAGGATAAGTTCTTGTGACTTTTTGTCGACTTTGACTTTTTGAATTCTTTTGAAGTAAAACTGACCATCGATAACTTTTACAGGAATGTTATTAGTATCATCAATACTCAATTCTACTTTACAGTTTTTTGAATTTAGATTTATAGTTGAATCATGCAAAACTAATAAATCGGAATATACTGTTGGGACATAATCGGTCAATGTTAGTGACAAGGTCATTGGATGATAATAAAAATTATAATAAGAATAACTTCCCTTTTGACCAGTAAAAACAAATGATGTTTGATTATTAGTAACAATAACTTTAAGTGGTACTTCTTTATCGTTTGATATTAGCACTTCGCGATCGTAGTATACACCAAAAGTATTATATCCCCACTCTGAATAAGCAGGAAGATCAGTCAATTCTTTATCATAAATCATAACCGATTTACTAAAATCTACATCTTTTGAACATGACATAAAAGACATGACAGATACTATATATATAAGGTAACGTTTCATAATTTCTTTTTTTATTAGTTTATAACTTCTTCGGTTTTTGATCCAATAGGTATTTGAATATTTACTTGAACACCTCCACCAACAATTGGATTAAGCATTCCGTTTGATTTGTAACTAGCAAACCATGCAGGACCCGAAAATTCAATACTAACAGATGGTTTCGATTTTTGACCATATTTAATTCCAAAACCACCATATAATAGGGAACTTAATTTTGCTGGATTACTTATATTTTTAGTTACGTCACTTTCGTACTTTGACATAGAGTCATCGCCAAAATTTACATTCGTTTTTGTTTTAAGTAAGATGGTACCTTCAGCAGCAAGCTTTATAAAGACTCGAAATTTACGTGGCATGTAAGGAAAATATCGAAATTCAATTGGTACACCAACATAATCAGACAATTGATTTATGTTACGAACTTTCATAAAATCAGTACTAGTAGGTGTTTCACTAGTTACCAAATAAAAATAATCGCTACTATAATCATTACTTTTAGTTATTGAGCTTTTCATTTGAGAGTATCTAATTCCTAACGACCAGCCAAATTTATCGCGAATAACAATTTCAGCTTTTAAGCCTAAAAATTGTTTATACATATAACCATTTACCATATTAACAGATGTTTCGTTTCCATAATAATATGTTGGAACATCTCCTCTAATTTTCAAATTATCGGGTAAGTCATTTACAAATCCAGTAACTCCCATATCTACATTTAGATATTTTTGAGTAATTTGAGCCATAAGATTTGATTGATACAAACATATTGCTAAAAGCAATACAAGTATTTTCCTCATTTTCATGTGTGTATTTTTATGTGATTTATTGTTTTATTTAGTGATGCTAATTTACATCATTTTCGATTTTATCAAACATATTTAGCTTAATTTTAGACACCAAAATTTCTGCGTTGCAATTGTAAAGTCAACTCACATTTTACGACCAAATAAATAAAGATGGAAACCGAATACCATATAAAAAAACGGGGAAATGCCAAAAGCCAGAAGTAGGTAAATTAAATCAAATGGAATCATGAAAACAAAAACAATATTATTACTAGTTCTAACCGTTGTTTTAGGATTAGCTTTTACGGTACAATACAAAACACTTTATGATTTTAAAGTGACAGCTATTGATGGAACTGAATACGATTTAGCTCAACTAAAAGGTAAAAAAGTAATGATTGTGAACACGGCTTCGAAATGTGGTTACACTCCTCAGTATAAAGAATTACAAGAACTTTACCTTAAATATAAGGACAAAAACTTTATAATTATTGGTTTTCCTGCAAACAACTTTTTAAGTCAAGAACCTGGAACAGATACTGAAATTAAAAGTTTTTGTATGGTTAATTATGGTGTTACCTTTCCTATGATGTCGAAAATTTCGGTTAAAGGAAAAAACATTGCTCCTCTCTATAAATGGTTACAAAACAAAACCGAAAATGGTGTTGGTGATGGAAAAGTAACATGGAATTTTCATAAATTCTTAATTGACGAACAAGGACATTGGGTAAAATCTATAGACACTAAAACGAGTCCACTTAGTTCTGAAGTTACAAATTGGATCGAGGGGAAATAATCATTTTTCAAAAATTGCTAGGGCGAAATTGATGAAACACATATCGATTTCGCTTTTCTTTTTAACTATCTATAATACTATGTCATTTAGTTAAGAGGAAGTGTATGATTTACAAAGCCCTGAAGGGACTAAATTTGAATAAACATAGGTGTAACCTATAGAATTTGTGGTAAGTAACAACAACCCTGAAAGGGTTTAACCCTTTCAGGGTTCAGACATTTGTCGTTTATTCCCCCTCAGGTTTCACCAGAGGCTATTAAAATTTAAGCACTTCGTGCTTATCTAAAAGACATTGATTTATAATAACTCTTTTTTTTTGATAGGAAAATATTTCGAATTATCTTTTCAAACAAATAAAAAGCAAACATTAATCAATAGTAAATCCCTTTAAATCAAAGTCATTATGAAGAAAATTATCATCATTTTTAGTTCTATTTTAGTTGTTGCAATTATTGCATTTGCTGTTTTCAAATTTATATCGAGCGAAGGGCAATTAAAACTTATCCCCAAAGAAAGTATTGCCGTTTTCACTATTAACTTCAAATCGTTGTCGCAAAAAGTCGATTATGACAAAATTCAAAAACTAAGTTGGTATAAAGAGTATCAATCGCAAAAAGCAGTTCGTTCGACAGAGCAAATTTTCAAAGACGCTTTAAAAAACCCTTCTATATCGGGGATCAATCTATTATCGAATCCTTATTGCGCAATTATATTAAACAAACCAGAACCAATGCCTGCTGGTCTTTTGGTTATAAAACTTAGTAATTCTGAGACATTCAAAAGCTTTATCCAAAAACTTTCAAAAGACACAAAAATTAAGAATCAAGGTGCAATACAAACAATGAAAATATCACCTAAATTATTCTTAGCTTTTAATAATGACTATGCTCTATTTGTTGCTAACGCTGAAAAAAATGCTGAAAGCATTGCAGAAAAAGCTTTCAACCAAGAAGAAAATATTACTTCAGTTGAAGGATTTAGCGATTTCCAATCGGAGAAAAAAGATATGGGTGCATTTATCAATTATGCTTACATGGGCGATTTAATGAAAGGTATCAACCCTCAGTTAGCACCTCAAATTGCTAACATGTACAAAAATCTTAATATGACGCTTACTTCAACCTTAAATTTTGAAGACAGTAAAATTGCAATAAATGCACACACTTTATATCACGACGAAGCGACAAAAGCTAAGTACAAAGCAATAATGAAAAGTGGTTTATCGGATGAACATTTAAAATGTGTGAGCGACAAAAACATACTATTATTTATGGGCGTAGCATTTAATACAGATAAGTTGATTGCACTCTTTAAAGAAACCGAACAAATCAAAAAAATAATAGAAGAAATAAAAGGAGAAATTGGACTAAGCGATACAGAAATTAACCAAATGATAGGTGGAGAATTTAGTATGGCGTTTATTGATTTCAAACCAGTAAAAAAGATTAAACAAGTATTCGATTACGAAACGTTCCAAGTAAAAACAGATACAGTTACTGAACCAACTCCAATATTTACAGTAACATTGTCAACTTCAAACAAAACTGCTGTTGAAAAGGTAATTGCAAAAACACAATTTCCAATGCTTACACAATCGTTATGGCAAATTCCAATTCCTGGAATGACAATGTATTTGGCGTTGACCGACAAAGAAGTACTTTTAATTAACGATAGTTTATTAGCTACAAAATTCATAAAAGATAAAGTTCTAAGTACAACAGTTCCAGAAAAATTAAAATCGATTGCAAGCGAAAATTCATGTTCTTATTATACAAATTTAAATTTGAAGGATTATCCCGAAAGTTTAACATCGTTAATTAAAAAAGCCGCTGGTGTAAAATATCCTAAAATTGAAAAAGGCTTAAGCAATTTTGTTGATGTTGTTGCAAAAGGATCGATGGATGGTTGTTCGGTAGATATTAATATGACTAAGAGCAACCAAAACAGTTTAATGAGAATTCTTACAATAGCTGAATAAGCATGAACATCTGTTTGCAAAATGTCTGCCCTATTCCACTCAAAGAACAAGATTTGGCACCTACATCTGTGTGGAAAACGGATTGTAATTTCAATTCGCCCGAATATGTTTTGATTGAAGCTACATCGGGACGAGGTAAAACAACATTTCTTTCGTGCCTTTATGGAATACGAACAGATTATGAAGGACAGATTGCATTTGACAATAAAAATACAAGAACAAATAACTTGAAACAATGGTCACAGTTGCGACAAACAGCTGTGTCCATTGTTTTTCAAGATTTACGATTATTCCCCGATTTAACAGCTCGCGAAAATCTACAACTCAAACAAAAACTAACACAAACGGTCAACAATGACGAGATTCTAAGCATGGCCGAATTGCTTGAAGTTGACCACAAACTCGATCAAAAAGTACGGTTTCTTTCTCTCGGTCAGCAACAACGATTTGCTATAATCAGAGCTCTCACCCAGCCTTTCAAATGGCTTTTGTTGGATGAACCATTTAGTCATCTTGACACAAAAAACACTGCAAAAGCAATCACATTAATAGATAATTGCTGCAAGAAAAACGATGCTGGATTATTTCTCACCAGCCTTAATGAAGACCACTCGCTCCCCTTTTCACGAACCATAATGATTTAAGAAATGATAGCTCGACTGATTCTTCGCACTCAAAAAACATGGCAACTCATCTTGGCTATTATTGGTTCATTGTTTGGATTAACATTGCTCCTTTTTTCAACACAAGTTTATCTTGACATAAACGAAATAATTAATAGTAATAAGGAACTAATCAATCCGCAATATTTGATTATCAACAAGCAAGTTTCAATCTTCAATACGTTTACAAAAGTAAGTCCCGACTTTAGCGAAGAGAACATTGCAGAACTAAAAAAAGTAAAAACGGTTATCAATATTGCTGGATTTAAGGCAAGTACTTTTAGTGCATCGGCATTCATAAATAATGATGAACACACATCCCTACCAGCATTATCAACCGACCTCTTTTTTGAATCAATCCCAAATGAATATCTCGATGTAAAACCCGAGAACTGGAAATGGGGAAAAGACGATGATATTGTACCAATAATCATCCCTGCCGATTACCTCAATCTCTATAATTTTGGATTTGCACCAAGTCAACATTTACCCCAAGTTTCGAAAGGATCAATAGGCATGGTTACGTTTAACATTCGGATTAAAGGTAAAGACACAACGGCAATACTTAAAGGACAAATTGCAGGGTTTAGCAATAGAATAAATACCATTTTGGTACCCGAACAATTTATGGATTATGCCAACAAAACATTTGGCGATAACGAAACCAAACGACCATCGCGATTAATTGTCGTTTCAAACGATCCAACATCGACCGAACTTTCAAAGTATTTAAAGACAAAAGGCTACGAAACCAACACCGAATCGCTCAAAAGCGGAAAGCTTAATTCATTGCTTAAAATGCTCCTTATTATTGTAACAATTGTTGGTGTTGTAATCATATTTTTATCGCTTTTAGCATTTATACAGTACTCGCAATTGTTGATTGGCAATGCCGATTACGAAATAAAAACATTAATACAATTGGGTGTATATTTCCTTTCAATAGCACGAATTATAATACTCTTTTTCACAGCAATATTTACCTTTATTTTGGGTGGATCGCTCATTGCCGTTTATATCTTAAAGCAAAAACTACTTGTCTTTACACAGACTTATGGATTTGAAATTTCAACAAATCTATCGCCCACTATTTACAAATATGGTTTTGCAATCATTGGTTTATTGATCTTGATAAATATTGGAAGTATCATTATTTCGGTTCGTCGGTTGGCTAAGTAAGAAATGTAATGGACTCAATTAATTATTGAGTTTACACATAAAAACTTACACTCCCTATAGCCCTTATAAACATTGATGGAATGGTTTCAAATATCTTCAAAACGATTCCATTTATTTTTTTATGCATTGAAACAACTAATATAATCTCAACATACTTTTTAAAATGGATTGCAGTAGTTGAAGTAATCACTGCAATCATTTACTTTTCTATTAGAATAGTTAATAAAACGTTTGCATACTTTTTATAAAGTATAGCTGTAGTTCATTTAAACACATCAAACATTTTAAAATGTATTGCAGTAGATGAAGTAATCTCAGCAATCATATACTTTTCTATTAGAATAGTTTGCCAAACGATTGCATTCGTTAATGTAAGTATTGCAATAGATCATTTAATCTATTCAAACATTAACAAAAAGGATACAGTAGATGAAGTAATCTCTGCAATCATTTCCTTATTGATTCGAATAGTTTGCAAAATAATTGCATTCGTTAATATTAATATTGCATTCGATAATTGTTCGTTTACTAAAAAAAAACATATCTCGAAACATTAAAATTACTAACTTTACATTAATACAATATTGCAACAGAGCTGACGAGGTATTGCTTTAAAACTTTTTTGTTTCGATGTAGTACTTCGGAGAATTTAAACCGAAGAAATTAAAGCTAACATTCAAGTAAGTATAAACAATAAAAGATATAAAAATGAAAAACACAGAAAAGTCATTATCGAATAAATCATTTTTATTGGCACACAGTTCTGATTTTGGTATTGCTTTATTTGAAGAAACGATAAAAACATTTTACAAAGATCCAATAATAAAAATTGCTTATAATGGTAAACAACTTGTTGAAATAGTAAAAAATGGATACCGACCAGATGTTATAATTACAAATATGAGGCTAGAAATAATCGATGTACATTCAGCTATAAATTTAAATTCGAGAGATAATGCCAGATGCTAAATTTATAGCTTATTCGGGAATGCCTTTTCTTACTGAAGATGATGTAAAAGGCTTTAATGCTTTTGTTTCAACGAGTATGCGTGACATTACATTAGTTCCAATTATTAATGACGTAATTGAACATGGCTCTTATAGAGGAAATGAAAAACTTTATGAGATATGTCCTTTCCCTTCAATACATTTCATTAAAGATTTGAAGCCTGTTAACTAATTATTGAAGCATTTTAAAGAATACAAATAACAGGATTGTCCCTAAAATATTCATTGCATTCCGTAGAGACGCGATTCATCGCGTCTCAAATCCCCCCACAATATATCTTAATCCAACATTCTATTATCCCAATAAGATATTTCCCCGCAATTTTCCCTATTTCAAAAAATTGTTTACATTGCATATATAAATTGACGGTAATCAATGATTTACAATACATATAAATATCTTTACCTATTTCGCCATCTATTAGTCGTGTGTATATTGTTTTCAAGCAACAATAATTATGGACAAACAGCCGCATTTACCACAGATAAAACAAGCGATTGCGATATTTTAAAAGTCAATCTCGATGCATCGAGTTCAACAGGCACACAGGCATTGGAATATATTTGGGATTTTGGTAATGGAAATACCATTTCGGGTACCGACAAAGCTCAAGTTACAGCAGTTTATACCAATCCAGGAACCTATACCATAAGTTTAAAAGTTAAAGATGCAAATGGAATTACCAGTTCGGTGGTGACGAAACAAGTTAAAGTTTTAAAAGGACCTACCGTTAACTTTTTTACGCCACAAACTACATTTTGCACCTTTCATACTTTTACTTTAACGCAAGCAGTAACCCAAGGTGATGGTGCAATAACTGGCTATTTTTGGAATATCGAAGGTCGTGGTTCAGCAACCGGAAAAACAGTTAGTACTTATTATGAAAATGAAAGTATTTTTGATGTAGCACTATCGGTTACCGATGCAAATAACTGCAATGTAACAGAAAAGAAATCGAATTATCTTACAGTTAAAAATAAATACAAACCCAATTTTACGGTCGACAATAATTTCACTTGTAGTGGTTCGATGTTGGTTTCGTTTACAAACACAACAGATTTAAGTCAAATTGCAGGAAACAATATTAGCTATTTTTGGGAATTTGGCGATGGAACAACAAGTACTCAAAGTAATCCAACAAAGCTTTATAATGCAATAGGAGCATACGATGTAAAAGTTACAATTAAAGACAACACCGAAGGTTGCGAGGCAAACAGCTATCAACAAGGATTACTATCGGTTGGCGGTCGAAAACCTAAAGTAACAGCTAAGTTCAAATTTCAAAAATGTACAGAAACAACCTACGAATATTTAACAAATGGGAATGGGTTACCACCATCAATACTCAAAACATTCGACTTTGGCGATGGAACAATTATCACAACTACCGATGACTATTTCCTTCATACCTACAGTAAAGGTGGAACCTATTATTTAAAGTCAACTTTCGAAGATCCTAATAACAGTAATTGTACAAACTCAACTATCGACACCATAATTATTCCCGAAAACAAAGAGAAAATAAAAGCTACAATAACGGGTGCATGCATTTTGCCGGTTACGGTTAATTACTCGGTCGATTCAGTAAAAGGTCCACTTTTTTACCAATGGAATTTTGGCGATGGAACAACATCAAACCAAGCAAATCCAACAAAAGTATATTCGCAATCGGGCAATTTCGATGTTTCGGTAAAAGTATTTAGCGACATGGGTTGTGAATTTAATTTGACACTGAAAGACTCTGTTGTAATTGGTCAACCAAGTGCACATTTTACCTCAAATGGTAATCGAATTACTGAATATCCTGTAGGTTATAATCTCTTTCCACTACCCGATACCACAGCTTTACAAGGTGGTTGTATTCCATATTCTGTTGATTTCAAAAATGAGAGTTTAGGTATAGGACATAATGCCTCGTATGTATGGGATTTTGGAGATGGAGCAATTGTAAGCAGTACTTCGGCACAAGTAAATCATGTTTATACTACCGAAGGAATTTACAGTCCCAAACTAACAGTAACCGATAATCAAGGATGTACAGACACTTATCAATGTTCAAGTTGTGTACATGCTGGTTCGCCAGTTGTTACGAGTATCACAAAAACAGGTCCCGACACCGTTTGTTGCACATTCGACAAAACATTTGAAGCAAATGTAAATCTTAGTGATGTCGATTTATTGTGGTATCACGTCAATTCCGACGACTTTCCCGGAGGTTTCGATCCCGTTCGTAAGGCATATTATAAAGATGCATTGGGCAATTGGGTACTCGATGATCAAGGGAAAGAACTCGTAAAATTCACCCCTGCATGGAAAGGATTGCATCATAATCTTACAAATCTTGGTAAAGTAAGTGGCGATCATGCCGACTTCTATTATTCGGCATATCACAATGGCTGTCCAACAAAAATCGATTATCCAAAGTATCAGGTTCATCATCGTCCTTGGGGAAGTTTTGCAGCAGAAATACCCTGCGAAGTTATGGACACCATTATCGCAAATCATAAACTTGACCTTAATTCTCTTATGGGTAATTGGTTTGTAGAACCAGGTCGAAACCTCACAAAAGCAGTAGTAGAAGTAGCAATGGGTTCAGTAAATACAAGCTGTATTACACCAACTGTCGATTATGTTTTCACCCCAGCCACTGTTGGTTTCGATTTAGATAACGATGCATTTACCAAAATAAAAACACAGAAATTATTCCCCGTAATAACATTGCCAAATTGCTTTGTAATGCCAGCATACATTATGCTCACAACATTCTTATATGAATCGGATACGCCCATTGCAAACACCCCAGGTTCATGCATGTGCGACGACCAAGTTGTAATTGTTATTTTACCATACGATTCGCTTCAAGCCAAGATAAAACTATCGACAAAGAAAGGCTGTGCTCCCCTAAAAGTTAACTTCGAAATGATAAATACTACCGATTCGGTTACGTGGGAATTCTCAAACGGATTAGTACTTTCGGGAATTAAAACGACTCACACATTCGACAAACCGGGAATCTACCGTTTTCAAGTTAATACCCCCACTCGATGTTCCGATGCTAATAAATGGGATTCGATAGAAGTTGTTGGGATATCGGCAAAGATTAATGCCGATCGCCATAGTTTATGCATGAACACAGCAAAGGAAAACTTCGATAATAAAACAATTATTTACAGCGATGCATCAAGTAATTCGGGCGGAATAGTAAAACGAATTTGGGATTTTGGTAATGGTCAAATTGTAACAGGAAACAATGCCGTTCAAGGTAAAACATACAAAATTGGCGATATGCCAAGCAACCAAAAACAAGGCCTGTGGACAAAGCTAACTGTTCTAGATAACAATGGTTGTACAGCTACCGATTCAACAAAAGTAATATTACGAACACTTAAACCAAGCTATACTTTTATCGAGAAAAAAGGCTGTATGGATACCTTAATTGTATTACCAACATTTCCCGATTTTGGCCAATTCCCAAGCTTTAATGGAACCTTATTTACAGGATCAAACGCTCCCGATTTCGATAATAAAACATTCGATTTATATTATAGAATCAATTCGCCTCTATTATTAAGCGATGGATATAAATACAATATACAAATGCAGGCACAAACCGACTCATTAGGAATGTGTTTATCGGAAACTTTAGACACTTCGTTTACGAGCAAATACGATGAATTAAAGCCAGGATTTAAAATACTTAGCAACCATATTTTCAATTGTGTACCCGCATTTTTGGAACTTGAGGATACTACAAAAGCTTGGAAAGGAGCTTCAATCATTCGAACAAATTGGCAGATTTACAACATAGCCAACCATACAAGTATTTATGGTGGAGGTGTTCATCCCGGGAAATTTGCATTAGCAGATACTGGTTATTATAATATAAAAATTGCAGTCCTCACTTCCGATAGTTGTGAACGTACCTTAGTGGTCGATTCTGCTGTATATATAAGAGGTCAATTGGGTTCAACAAGTCCACTACCCGACACCGTTTGTGTTGGAAAACCAATTCAATTTGAAGGTAAATCGTTTAATGCTAAAAGCTATTTTTGGGATTATGGCGATGGATCAATTGAAGCAACATTAAAGCCAACGCACTCATATTCTGTAAGTGGAGTTCGAGTTGTTGCCTTTGTATTGACCGACACTTCGGGTGAATGTAAAATAGCAATCAAAGATAGTATTTACGTAAAAAAAGGTCCAATATTCGATTTAGGTAACGATACCGTTTTATGTAAAGGGAAAACACTTTTATTATCCACACCCGTTAATTCAGACTATTCTTATAAATGGAATACCGGGAGTTTGAGTAATCAATACACAGTTACAAACGAAGGGAAATACAGTGTTACGGTAACCAACACAAAGCTCGATTGTGCATTGGCAGACACAATAAATGTTCATTATCACGAATTAATTGGTGACCCATTAAAACTCCCCGATTCAGTTTGTGAGGGCAATACAATATCATTAAAAGCTCTACCTCTAGCAGGTGTTGTTCAATACATTTGGACAAGTAAAGGTAAAACCATCAGTACTATAGATACGGTAAATTTATTGGCCGATTCTATCTATACAGTTGCACTCTTTTTAAAAGATTCGATAGGCTGCATTTTACGCGACAGCATCGATTTACCAGTATATAAACGACCTGAAATTACACTTACGGGAAATGATTTTTGTCCCGAGAAAAGTGAAACGATTATTGCCACAAGCACAAAAAAACGTCTCGAATGGATGCACAGTTGGAGTAAAAATGGAACACTTTTACCTACTGAAACAACATCAAATCTATTTGTAAAAGATGCAGGAATATATGATTATGTATATGGAGAAAGTACTTGTAAAAGCACAAAAAGTATTACACTTTCATTCTTACCAAGGCCAATTTTCAATTTAGGAAACGATACCGTTTTGTGTAAAGGAAAAACACTTTTACTATCAACAACAAGTAATTCCAATTATTCTTATCAATGGAATACAGGCAGTTTGAGTAATAAATTAACTATAAATAAAGATGGAAAATATACTCTAACAATTACAAATACAAAATCCAATTGTACTCAAACGGATAGCATAAATGTCAAATATCACGAACTCATTGGTGACCCATTAAAACAACCCGATTCGCTATGTGAAGGCAATATTTTACAACTAAAAGCACTACCTCTTGCAGGTGTTGTTCAATATATTTGGACGATCAAAGGGAAAACTATTGGTACTGTCGATACAGTAAGTGTTTTAGCCGATTCAAATTACACAGTAGCTCTCTTTTTAAAAGATTCAATAGGTTGTATTTTACGCGATAGTATAGAATTACCCGTTTATAAACGTCCCGAAATTTCACTTACAGGTCGAGATATTTGCCCTGGTGAATTCGAAACAATTACAGCAGTGAGTCCAAAACATCGACCCGAATGGTTACATTCTTGGAGCAAAAATGGAACTCTTTTAAACAAAGAAACTACAACAAAATTAAAGGTTAATGATGCAGGATTTTACGAATACACCTATGGAACAAACAACTGTAAAAGTTCAAAAAACATCACACTTTCATTTTTTGCATTACCTATTTTTAGTTTAGGACCCGACACATTTTATTGCAAAAACGATTCAGTAGAAATACAAGCAAAACCAATTTCAAATTCATATATATATTCATGGAATACAGGTGCAAACACAAGCTCAATCTTTGCTAAAGACTCCGCAATATATTCTCTAAATATAAGCGATACCACAACAAAATGTCATTATCGCGATAGCATAAAAGTTAATTACTTCCCCATTGGCGATATTCTCGATCCAGTAGATTCTATTTGTTTAAACAACAGTTTAACCATTCATGCAAAGGATAATAAAAACGTAGTTTCGTGGCAATGGAAACACAATGAAAATATTCTCGGATTGCAAAAAGACATAACAATAACATCAGAATTTAACTATACATTATTTCTCTATGTTCGAGACAAACAAAGCTGTCCGGCATCCGATTCAATAAAAATACCTGTATATGCACCACCATTTGTTAAACTTAATGGAAAAGATTTTTGTCCTACATTTAGTACTGTTTTACAAGCTTATACAATGCCTAAAAAAGCATATTGGAAAATGCAATGGTTTAATAATTCGGGAATTTTGAATGACACAACATTCGAATACGTCACATCGCAACCTAACAAATATTGGATCAAATATGGTGAAAATGGTTGTTTCGATACCGATAGTATTACCGTGAAATATTATCCAGTACCAAACCCAAACAACAATCCCGATTCTGCTATTTTTTGCGAAGAAAATGGTTCAATTATTCTTGATGGAGGTATCAGCGATTTTTATTTATGGAGAAAAGATAATAACACTGGTCGATATATTAGTATAGATTCGGCAGGAGTTTATTCATTACAACTTGAGAATAAATTTGGATGTAAAATCCTCGATTCCATCGTAGTCGAAAACAAATGTCGCCCACTTATTTTTGTTCCTGATGCCTTTTCGCCCAATGAAGATAAAACAAACGATTTTTTCACAAACTATGGATATAATATTGGCAGTTACGAGATTTTGATTTTTAATCGTTGGGGTGAAATTATTTTTCAAAGTAATGATATTTCAAAACCTTGGGATGGAAATTATAGAGGCGAACCAATGCCTTCGGGAACCTATCCATGGATAGTTAATTATTCGGGAGCACATAAAGATTATAGTGCAAAACAGAAATTAAACGGCAGTGTAACCTTACTTCGATAAATGAAAATAAAGAACATCATAGTTGGCTCTTTTTTACTCTGTATCACGGTGTTTTCAGTAAAAGCACAAGATATTCAGTTTTCGCAATACTATAATGTTACGCCATATATCAATCCAGCTTTTGTTGGAAGCACACCTGTTTTAAGAGCCATAATAAATGCACGTTGGCAATGGCTTGGACAAGATGCTCGATATAATTCTTATTACATTTCGACCGATTATAATTGGCATAAATACAATTCGGGAATAGGCTTTTATTTTGTTTCCGACAATCAAGCTCAAAACACAATTTCGTCAAATGAATTGGCATTGCAATATGTCTATTTTGTAAATATTTCAAAAAAACTAACTCTTCGTTTAGGCTTACAATCTTCGTATAATTACAGAAGTGTTGATGTGCAAAGACTAACATTTCCCAATCAATTTACAGGACATGGATTTGACCAAACAATAACAAATCCCGATCAGATAAACGCAACAAAGGGGCATTATCTCGATTTTGCTGGTGGTGCATTTCTCTATTCACAACGATTTTGGATTGGTTACGCTCCCTATCATTTAAATCGACCAAACCGTTCGCTTATAGGAGAAAATGAGCGATTAAACTTACGTCACGAATGTATTGTTGGATATAAATTTCCTATAAAATTACATGGGAATAAACCAACAGCTGTTGGTGTTTATGACGATGCAATGGCAGTTACTCCAACAATACATTATAAATTTCAGGGCAAGTCCGATCAATTAGATCTAGGCCTTTTCCTGTCATATTATCAACTCTTATTTGGTTTATGGTACCGAGGTTTACCATTCATCAAAGACTATAAAAAAGATAAAATGAACAATGAGTCTTTTGTTTTTAGCTTAGGCGTAAAGCTCGACCAAATGACAATTTCGTATTCATACGACTGGGTTATTTCGAAACAAAACAGATATAATTATGGAGCTCATGAAATAAACCTAAATATTTATTGGCCCAAACGAAGTAAGGTTAAACAAAACGACAAATACAAACCAATACCTTGCCCCAAATAATAATGACCATTTTAATCCATAAAAATTACAAGTTAAAATGTAGCAACCTCAGTCGATAGTGTAACAAACAACACTAACCATCCCAATTTGAAGAACTTTTAACGAAATCAATAAGTATGAATATTTAATATACAACACATTAAATATTCATTATTTAAGAATAAAACTGATTTGTTTAATCTTTTTTTACACTACATTTGCAACATAATTGACCCATAGAATCAATTATATAATAACTTTTTTACTGCATTTTTAAATAAATTGCAGTTACTATAATATTAAAAAGCGTGCAATATTTCACATTAATAAGTGCCTTTAATTTTTTCATATTTGCTTTAGTATTATTCGCAAAGAAATCGCCTATAAAAAAAGCAAATAATGTAATGGGAGTTACATTTACGTTAATGGCCATTTATGATTTATTTTCGGGATTTGCAAGTCATGCTTATAACACAAACAACACGTACTATCTCAGCCTTTATTTCCCATTAGATTATATTGTAAACTTATTTTTCGGCCCACTTATTTTTATTTATTTAAACATATTTATAACTAAAAATTTCAAGATTCTCTCATTCAAAAATCTAATTGGACTTATTCCAATTATTCCATCTTTTGGGTTTTTCATTTGGTTTTGTATGCAAAATGAACAATCGAGAATCGATTATTTATTACAATTCAAAACAACACTTCCATGGGAAATTTCAACCATTAATTCAATCTTCTTCATACAATTAACTGCTTATATTTTTATTTGTTTTCATCAAATTACAAAACAAATAAAACAATCAAAAACGGTAATTATAAATCACATTTCGGTTAATATAGTTTGGTTAAAAACATATTTTAGAATTGTACTTTTGATTCTGATTATCTCAGCTCCAATTTGTATTGTAATAAACAATGATAATTTTAATACACTTGTTGCTCAAATTGCAATTAACATTCAGTTTTTTTATATTTTCATCAGAACAATTTGGAATAACGGTATTTTCAAAGAAGAGCCAACAAACATTATTAACTCAACTCACCAAGCAACAGATATAGAATATTTTACAAATAATATTGAATCAAATTCCATAATTCCAGAAGAAACAGCAAGTGAATATCTTGACACGATCACTAAGTTGATGAAACAAAAAAAATACTATTTAAAATCGGGTTGTTCTATTACAGAAATTGCAAAATTAACTGAAATACCAGTTCATCATCTTTCGCATATTTTAAATACAAGACTTAATAAAAACTTTTTCGATTACATCAACGAATTCAGAATTGAAGACGCAAAACAAATCTTACGAGATCCAAATTATGAAAATTACACATTAGAATCTATAGGTTATAAGTGTGGTTTTGGGTCAAAAACAAGCTTTAATAAAGCGTTCAAAAAATACACGAACCAAACCCCTTCCGAATACCGTCAAAAATAATTTATTTTAAATTATTTTTAAACACTCCTCATTATCAGCACTATAAAAATGTACAACTTTATAAAGTCATACGTTTTTTAAAAATATTTTGTTTACTTTTGCTGAGCAAAAACCGCAATAGTATACAACACATTGCGAAAAAAAATATTGATAATGAATTTTCAAAACTTTCAAAATAGACAAAATAAAATGAAAAAATTTATATTAATTCTAAGTTTGCTTTGGAGCATTTTTGCTATTGGGCAAACAACAATTCCAACCGACACTTATCTCGATTTTCCACTAGATGGAAATGCAAAAGATGTAAGTTCAAACAAATTTGAAGGCAAAATCATTGGTACTGGAGTAACTCCTACTAGCGATAGATTTGGAAATACAACCGGTGCTATGGCTTTTGATGGTGTTAGTTTTATCGATATTCCCTACGCAGAAAGCATGGGAACAAACGATTTTGCAGTCTCATTTTGGGCATTGTACGATCCTGCAAACAAAGGCTATGTTTTCACAAAAGACCAAGCATGTATTGGAGATAATCAATTCAGAATTGGTGGTACAGGTACTGATGCAAATGAATTTCAAGGAAGTGTAATTGCCTATACTCCAACAACTAGTGTTTGGTCACACATTGTTTATGTTCGAAAAGGAAGTCTTTGTAGTTACTATGTTAATGGCGTTTTTGTTAAATCAGCAACGATGGCAACAACTGCATTTTCAAACACTTTACATTTCAGAATTGGGGCTGTTTACCCATGTAATGGAGTTGTTGATCCACTTCAAACAGGTACAAATCCTGCAACAGTTTTCAAAGGAAAAATTGACGATTTAAAAATGTTCAAACATGCACTTACAGAGCTTGAAATAAACTCTTTATACAAACAAAACAGCTTAATTGCTTGGTACAAAATGGACAATTCGGGAGCCGATAGTTCTGGAAATAAAATTGATGTTACACCAACAAATATTTCTGGCACAACCGATCGTTTTGGCAAGCCAAATTCAGCTATAAAATTCGGAGGTTTAACATCTCCAAGTAGCCTCGATGTTACAAATCCTAGCCTAGATATTACAACAGGAAGTTTCACTTTTAGTACTTGGTTAAACCTCAATTCTCTTTCGGGAATGGATGGTAATAGCAACAGCAGTACAGCAGGAAATCACACCATTTATGCAAAATCTGGCGATGGAACAAAAGGAGCTACTTTGCTTTTATCACCTACTGGTATTTATTATTTAAGTTCAAAAAACACAATAACAACTGAGCTTACAAAAAACACAACATACGTTCCAAATTTAATCAATAATTGGAGTCATGTTGCATTGGTTGTTACTCCAACAAACGTTAAAATTTATGTAAATAACACTATTGTTTACGAAGCTACAGGTTCATTCCCTGTAACTGCAATGAATGGAAATGGCTTATCATTTGGACGTTTTTTCGATAAATCGTATTATCCACTTAATGGCTCACTTGATGATATTAAAATGTTCAATCGTGAACTTTCGAAAGATGAAATATCAGCTCTTTACACCCAAAATAATTATATACCACAAAATGCTTTAAATCTTGCAAATGCAGCAACTACAACTACTCAATATGCTCAAGTTCCTGCTGGAACATGGTTTAATGCAAACAAATCGTCTGATTTCACGGTAGACAGTTGGGTATATCTAAACGACTACAAAGAAGGTAATTGGATTCGTTTATTCGATTTTGGAAATTTTAGTGCAGGTACTGGTTACGACAACATCCTTTTTGGTCTAAGTAGTCCTAATGGTAAAGCTGCTATTTCAATTAGAAGTGGAACAACGGCAAATGATATGTTTTGTGAAAGAATTCCACTAAACAAATGGACTCATGTTGCAATAACAATGAAAGGCGATAGTGCTTATGTTTATTACAATGGTGTTCAAGTACTCAAAACGTTCTCGTCTTTAAAAGCATTAGCTGTTAACAGATTATACAACTATATTGGAAAAAGCAATTGGGCAGAACCATTTACAAATATGCTTGTTGATGAATTTCGTATTTACAACAAATATGTAAGTCAAAGTGATTTAATTGAACGTTCACACCACTCATTGAAAGGTGATGAAGATGGTTTAATTCTTTACTATGATTTCAATCAAGCAAATGGAACAACAGTACCAAATTTAGCTAAAGCAACAACTGCTGCAGCAGGAAATGCAACGCTTTATAGTGCACCTGCATTTTCACCATCGGTAGCATTATTAACTCCATTTGTTCGATCGGCAACTAGCATTTATGCAACTGGATTTACTGCTAATTGGGATGCAGTTCCATCGGCAACTTCATACGAAATTGAATATTCTGCAATAGCTGATTTTTCTACTTCAACAAAACTGACTCAAGCTACAGCAAATCCTCTTGTAATTACATGCAATTATTCTCCAGTTTATTTTAGAGTACGAGCTTTAACCGAAACACAAACAAGCGAATGGTCAGCAACAGCAAACTATTCACTTCCAGGTTCTGCATTAAGAATGATTTCGGGACAATATGTGCAATTACCAACAATCACCAATTTATCAGAAACGTTTTCGGTTGATGAATGGGTAAATGTAAAATCGATTACTTCAAACTATGTTTCGCTATTTAGTTTAGGAAATGCCGATATGAGCAATACCCTATTCTTGCTTTACAGACAAACAGGAACATTAGAAACTTGGTTATATAAAAACGGTACTGTAACAATATTGAACAGTACCAATGGTAAAGCATCAAAAGCTTTGCAACTTGACCAATGGATGCATGTTGCAATGAACGTAAAAGGCGATTCGGTATTTGTATTCCTAAACGGTGAAAATGTTCAAGCAATTAAGATGAGCGAAAAATTTGTTAGTGGATTACGAAACACTAACTATATAGGCAGAGCTCCTTATGCCACTTTAGGTTCAACAGATATTATGAATGCTGTTCTTTCGGTCGATGAATTCCGTTTATACAATGGAATAAATTTAACTAAAGCCGAAATTATTGAACGTTCGCATAAAAAGAATATTGGTAATGAAGCAAGTTTAGCTTTATACTACGATTTCGATCAAAGCAACCCAAATACAGTTCAAAATCTTGTAACATCAAACAACGATGCTACCATTTTCAATGGAGCTGTTGCGGTTGAATCGAAAGCATTAATAACTCCATTTATACGTCCTTCTACAAGTGTAACAGGTACAAGTTTCACTGCTAATTGGGATAAAGTTCCTTATGCAACTAAATATGAAATTCAATATACTGGATCTGTTTCAAAAACATTATTTGCAACAACAAATTCTATAAAACTTGATTCACTTAGCGATGGAACTGCATATTCTTGTAAAGTTCGTGCAATTACTCCCACTCAAACAAGCGAATGGAGTACATCAACAACAACAACATTACTTGTTCCTCCTGGAAATGCAATTGCACTGAATGCAACTAGTAGTGTTCAATTACCACTCGTTACAAAATTAATTGACAATATTTCGATTAGTTCATGGATATACTGGAAAGGTGCTAATACAGCAAACCAATTTATTGTATTAAATGGAAATACTGGAAATGCTGGTTACGGAATTTATATCGATGTAAATAATAAAATAAGCGGAATTTGTAGCGGGAATAATTACCTTCCTTCAAATCAAACACTAACGACAAATGCATGGCAACATGTTGCTTTAGTTCGTAATAGTGGCATTTGGTCATTGTATCTGAATGGGAATGCAATTTCAATTTCAAACAATACAACAACACCCAATATTCCTATAGGAGCAACTTATATTGGAGCAGATGAATTAGGAACTGAAAAATTCAATGGTTTAATCGATGAAGTTTCTTTCTGGAACAAAGCATTAAGTGCAACAGAAATAGCAGCCTTAACACATCTTCCATTTAATGAAAGTCAAATTAAAACTGGATTGATTTCTTATTTTGACTTTAACCAGTTTACAGGAACAAACGTATTCGAAAATGTATCGAAAACAAATATTGGTACATTTACTGGAACACCTACATTTGTTAATTCACAAGCATTATTAACTCCGTTTATTCGCACAGCAACCGATGTTAAAGGAACAAGTTTTATTGCTCATTGGGATTCTATTCCAAGTGCTACGAAATATGAAATAGAATATTCATCATCAAGTCTTAATTCAAAAACAGTAAGTACTAAAAAATGTTCAATACAATTAGATTCATTATTAGATGGAACCTCGTATACCTATAAAGTTCGTGCAATTACACCAACCGAAACTAGCGAATGGAACACAGCAACTATTACATCAACCTTAGTTCCTCCAGGAAATGCATTATCACTTTCAAATGCAACGTCTCAATTTGCTACAATTCCATCGTTAAGCTTTCCAACCTCAAACGTAACCATTGAAGGTTGGGTTTATTTAACCGATCCAACAACTGCTTGGTACCGATTCTTCGATTTTGGAGGTTTAAGTGGATCTAGTGACAATAACTTAATATTTACAATAAATAATACTCAAGCTTCGCTTCATACATACAATGGTACTGGAGTTAATAATCCAATAAACATAGCTACACCACTAGAATTAAACAAATGGACTCACATAGCAGCAATTTATAATGGAACACAAGTTTCTGTATATTACAATGGGAAATTAGTTGGATCGCTAACATTAAAATCACCTTTACCTATAAACGCAATTCGTGCTTCAAACTTTATTGGAAAAAGTAATTACACAGGAAATACTTATTCAACTATGCAAGTTGATGAATTCAGAGTTTATAATGAAGCATTATCAATTGATACATTAATTGCACGTTCACACAACCATTTAACTGGTAAAGAATCTGGTTTGATGGTTTATTATGATTTCGATCAATTAAACGGAACAACGGTTAATGACCTTTCGGGAAATAAAAATAATGCTTTACTTTCAAATGCACCTTTATTTACAAATTCAAAAGCATTAATTAGACCATTTACACGAAATGCAAGTGCTATAACAGAAAATTCATTTACAGCAAAATGGGATTCAATTCCAAATGCAACATATCAAATACAACGTTCATTAAACAGAGCATTTACTTTAGATACCATTTCAATAAAAAGTAAAATAAACTCAGCAAAAATCACCTACCCTATTGCTGGAATGAAACTTTATTACAGAGTTAAAGCTATTACACAAACAGAAACGAGTGATTGGGCAATTGATTCCGTTCAATGCACTCAAACAAGTCCAGGAAATGCAATTACAATTAATGGTACAGATGAAAATGTTCTGATTTCGACTGCAAGCCCATATCAAAGTTTTATGTTTTGGGCAAAAATTCCTGCTGGTCAAACTTCACCACGTTATTTATTCGATCTAAGAAATTCTGACGGTACTGGCTTAAATACCTATCTTTACGATAATGGCAATGGATATTCAAACATCTATATCAATGGAGTTAAACAAACAACAGCACAATCAATAAATACTTTACCAAAAAATCAATGGTTTAATGTGTATGTTGAATTACCTACAATAGCAACTACTACCAATATTCGATTATTAAGTCGTTGTTCGAACACCGAATTTTTAGCAGGTTCGGTTGATGAAGTTTCTGTTTGGAATAAAACACTTTCACAATCGGAAATCACAAAATATATGCATAATTCACCTGCATCAACATCTACGGGTTTAGTTGCATATTATAATTTCGAAAACAGTATAGGTTCAACACTTAGCGATGCCTCGGGCAAAGGAATAGTAGCAACTTTAACTAATTGCGATTATACTAATTCGGTTCAATCGAAAGCATTAATAACTCCTTTCATAAAATTAGCTTCGAACATTGCGAAAGATAGTTACACTGCACATTGGGAAAAGATAGCAAATGCTACTTCGTACCAAATTCAAAACTCAATAAAACCCGATTTTTCAATTGGAGATACATTAAGTGTTTCCGATACTTTAAAAACAATTAGTGGATTAATTGAAGCAACAACATACAATTACCGTGTTCGTGCAATTACTGCTATTGACACAAGCGAATGGAGTACTGCTGTTATTAATTCAGGTATGACTTTACCAGGAAATGCACTAACTATAAATGGAAATAATATTGTAAATTGTCAATTGAGTTCTCAATTCCCATCAACATTTACCATTGAAACATGGCTTGCTCCAAATGCTACTTGTTTAAATGGAGCATTTCATGCATTTTTAGGCGGTGGTGCACCTTCTGTTCCTGCTATGTATGTTTATGGGAACCAATTACATTGGAAACTTTATAATGCCTCAACTAGCTTAACTATAAGTGCAGTAATACCAGGATTCTTTGAAAAAGCTGATGAATGGGTACATGTTTCAATTGTATGTGATGGAACATCTGTTCGAGCATATAAAAATGGAATATTAATGAATACAACAACAATAGTTCAACCATTTTCATTATCCCCACAACAAATTTTCACTATTGGTCAATACGACAATACCTTTAATGGAGAAATTGATGAATTCCGTATTTGGAGCATTGCTAAAACAGAACAACAAATTAATGCGACTTTACATACTACACTTACTGGAAAAGAATCGGGTTTAGTTGCATACTATAATTTCGACCAAACTCAAGGAAATACCTTACCCGACATTACAGGTAAAAACATTGCTGGAACATTTATTCAAGTATCACCATCTTGGGTAAAATCACAAGCTATTATAGCATCAACAATAAAACCAGCAAAAAACATTTCAGAAACAGGCTTTACTGCAAATTGGGATAAAGTTCCAAACATGCAATATCAAATACAATTATCATCGACTGTTGATTTCACAAATGCTAAAATTGAATCTGTATCTGATACTTCAAAAACATTTACAGCATTACAAGCTGGAACAAAATATACATTTAGAGTTCGCTCAGTTTCAACAAAAGATACAAGCGATTGGTCAACATCGTCAGTTGTAACTCCATCGCCAGCTCCAGGAAAAACACTTTCTTTAAATGGCGTTAACCAATATGCGCAAGTTCCATCGGGTGCATGGTTTGGTAGTGAATTTACTGTTGACTCATGGGTTTATTTAACAAACATAACTCCATACTATCGTTTATTCGATTTCGGAAATGGTACTCCAAGCGATAATATATTATTCTCACCTTCACGTAATTTACTTTCGATTTACAAAGGAGCTACAGGTGCAACATTGCAATTAACAAAATCGATTCCAGCAAACCAATGGACTCACGTTGCAATTACATTTAAAGCTGGCACTGCAAAAATTTACTATAATGGAATTTTAGTTGGACAACAAACGGGCATGCCTATTCCATCGGGAATTGTTACATCACAAAACTATATTGGAAAAAGTAACTGGAACGAAGCTACAGCATCGGCTCAATACGACGAATTCCATATTTACAATTATGCACTTTCACAAGATAGCATCATAGCTCAATCGCATCGCGAATTAAAAAGTAATGAACCAGGTTTATTATTAAACTACGATTTCAATTCTTACAATGGTTTTACTATTGAAGATAAATTGCCAAGTAAACAAAATGCTATCCTTGCATTTGCTCCCGAATTAGTAAATTCAAAAGCAATGATTACTCCATTTATTAGAAAAGTTGATACTGTTATTGTTAGTAAAACAGTAAACAGCATTAAATTAACTTGGGATAATGTTCGTATTGCAAAAGAATACAAACTTCAAGTTGCAACGAACTTCGATTTCTCAAACATTGTAAGCGATAAAACGATTACCGATACTACTGCTTCAATAGCTATTGATGGAAAACAATTTGGTTATTTCTATAGAGTACAAGCTAAAACAGCTACAGCAGTTGAAAGCGAATGGGTTTCTGGATTATTTATTGATGCTTCGGTAACTGCACCAAATAACGCTTATAGTAATGCAACTACAGTATCGATTCCATTCTCAACGGAATTAAAACTTGTAGGAAGTCAAAACCTAACGATGTCGGCTTGGATTAAAATCCCAGACAATACATCTTCGTACTATATCTTTAGTCAAGTTGGTGCTACACAAGGTCAAGTTGGTCGCTACTTTTTCATAAATAATGGTAAATTAGTTTTAAACCAAGATGCGAATAGCGTTCCCGTTGGAGGTGGCTGGCAATCGTTTACTTGTCCTATTGTAATAAGTCCTAATGTTTGGAATCATGTTGGATATACACAAGAAAACAAAAAAGTTGTAATGTATATCAATGGAAGTAAATGTATTCCTACGTCTGACTATTCAGGTATAGCTGGAGATAATACATTACGTGATGCTCAATATGCTGCAACAGTAAGTACAAACCAAGGATATGTTGGTGGTAATGTAAATTCATCTATCGACGATTTCCAAATTTGGAATTCAGCATTAAGCCAAAACGATATTTCAAAATATGCTCATTCGGGCGTTATTGGAATGGAAACAAACCTATCGATTGCATATGACTTTAACCAAATAAATGGATCAATTGTTAAAGATTTAGCTTCAACAGTTTCAACGAATGGAACCGTAATAGACGATTATAAAGCTTGGACAAAATCGAAAGCTCAATTAACTCCATTTATGCGTCTTGCAAGTTCAATTACCGACTCGTCATTTACTGCAAATTGGGATGCTATACCTAATGCGATTAAATATTTAGTTAAATATTCGCTCGATACAGCTTTATCAAAAGTTGTAGCAAAAACATCGTTAACTAATTCACTTGAAGCAAAACAATTGATGGCTGCAACCAAATATTATTTTGCAGTTCAATCAATAATAGGAACAGATTCAAGCGAATGGTCACCGAAAATGGTCTACTCTACTTCATCATTAACCGATAGTTTGATTGCTTATTATCCTTTTACCAATAATGTAAATGATGCAAGTGGACATAATGCAAATGGAACAATTGTTAGTTCAACAACTCAATTAGTAACACCTACAACCGACCGATTTGGAAAAGCAGCAAGTGCATATAATTTCAATGGTGGATATATAAATTGTGGTGATGTAAATGATCTTGATGGTTCATATACTATAACATCATGGGTAAATCAAAATGATCTTGATGCAAATGGAAAAAGCATTATAGCGAAACATCATTGGTCGGGTGCTCATATTTCAGGTTATATTTTAGGATTAAACAATACTGGAACTATTGCATATTCGGCAGGAAATGGACTTGCACACGTTCAAAACACAGTAGATACAGCAATTGCTCAAAAACAATGGCAATTCCTATGTATGAAATATTCAGCTCCAGATAGTGTAATGAATATATACCTTAACGATTCATTGGTATCATCGAAAAAAGGAATTCCTCCATCAAATGCTAATAGCGACAATTTTCAAATTGGACTTTGGAATGGAGGAGAACAAAAACATCGATTCTTAGGATCTATAGATGATATTAGAATCTTCCGTCGTTCATTAAGCGACAATGAAGTTATTCGTTTATATCATGAAAATGGATGGCCATATACAGGAGTAAAACTTGATGTAGCAAACAATAACTTTAAAGAACAACAATCAATAGGATCTAAAGTTGGTATTATAAAAACAATAAAAGCTGATAAAGCAGTTGATACATCAAAAGTATTTTCATACATACTAATTGGAGGTGATGGAAGTAGCGATAATGCTAAATTCAGCATTAAAAACGATAGCGTTCTCTATTCAAATTACATCTTCGACATTAACCAACAAACAACTGCTTCAATCAGATTACGAGGAACAAATCTTGCAGGTGTTAGCTTCGATCGTATTTTAACTATCAATATTGTTGATGCTTCAATTACCGATGTTTATGATTTCAATGCATTAACATTAGGAAACATTGGTTCACAAGACGGATGGAAAACAAGTTTGTGGAGTACAACATCTGACATTCAGGTTAAAAAGTCGAGTAAAGACAGTACTTATGCTATGTATTTCAACCAATCGGGACCTGGAGTTGGTGCTGATGCAAGTAACAAACTATCGACATTATTTAAAAAAGTAAAATTCGATGATCTTTCGGCTAATTACACATTAGCTTACGAAATTCAATCGGCATGTTGGGGAACCGAAATAGGTTTTGCTTACGATACTACAAAAACAGGAGTAACCAAAAACGATAAAGGTAAAAAAGCATTAACACTATTATCAAGTACTGGATGTTCATCTGAAAGTCTTAATTTACCCGATAATACTAATTTACCAACAACGGTTAATATTCCAAATGAATGGGTACGAGTTGAAATGACGATTTCAAATATTACTAAGAATTCGGCTATCGTAAGTGTTCGTTCTCGTTCATTAGCAAATAAAAATAGCTCTTGGATTCAAAATCAAAATTCAACTGTTATTGCTATCGATACTACAGCAAACAATAATACTAATCCAAAATTATGGAATACCTTATTTGTTCATATTGAAGGTTCTGAAGGTATTGTTGATAATATTGCATTTAGCAAACGTAAATTAAACGAAAACTTATCGACTGTTAACGACGGACTGATTGCTCATTATAACATGGACAATAACATGCGCGATACCAGTGGAAACAGTCTTCATGGTTCAGCGGGAAGTAATCTTGCTTATATTGCCCCTACTCCAACAACCGACCGCTTCGGAAATTCAAATGCGGCTTATGATTTTAGTGCTGCTACTTCATTTACCGTTGCAAACTTTGGTCTTAAAGTACCTAAAGATGAAATCACCATTAGTCTTTGGGCAAAATCAATTAACTATAGTGGATCATCAGTATTTGTATTAAACCCCGATGATCCAGCAAATAGACTTAATGCTCACATACGTTGGAACACCTCATTGTATTGGGATTTTGGTAATATTAGTACAACAGGTCGAATATATACAACAAATACTCCAGCTATTAATAATGTTTGGGAACATTATGTATTTGTTTCAAGTAAAGATTCTAACTACATGAAGGTTTACTTAAACGATAAATTGATTTTAAATGCAAACACACATGCGACACTTAATACCGATTTATTAAAAGCAACATCATTGCTTATAGGTGGTAATGCTACTACAGGTAATTACTATGGTAGTCTCGATGATATTAGAATTTATAACAGAATTTTAAGTCAATCGGAAATCGAAAATATCTATACCGAAGGTGGATGGCCAGTTCAACAAATTACTTTACCAAGTTCATTAACTATAAAAGCTGGTAAAACATTACAATTACCCGTTACAGTTGCTCCAGCTGGTTCTCCAATTAATGGTTTAGTATATTCAGTTGCAAACTCAAGTATAGCAACTATCGACGGTAATGGTTTAATAACAGCAAAAACAGATGGTACTACTTTAGTAACTGTTACAACAAGCAATGGTTCGGTTTCTGCAACATCAATACTTACTGTTACCGATCAGTATATTCCTATCTTAACTATGGATATTAAAGACACTGCTCTAACAGTAATAAAGGGAAATACTAAAAAACTAGCATTTACTTATACACCTAAAAAAGCAACATCATCGGGTATCCATTGGTGGTCTTCTGACTCTAGTATTGCTTCGGTTAGCTCAATAGGTTTAGTATCTACAGTAGCAAAAGGTAAAGCATGGATATACATTGCATCTGATAGTACAAATAAGGTAAAAGATAGTTGCAAATTCACTGTATTACCATCGGCTATACCTGAATTAACAGCTAATGATACTGCTCAATATAGTATTAAAGCATTAACTCAAACCAATGGTGTTTGGGATGTAAAAGATACTTTGAAAATTACTATTCCATTGTTCTTTAACGACGATGATCCATTAACATATTCATTGTATCCACTTTCAAGCCCTAACGACACATTACAAACACTTCTTAAAAACGATGTTTTATATGTGTACCAACTTAAAACAGATACAATTTCGAAACCATTGATGGTATCGATTACTGCTACCGATAAAGATACTCAGTCGGTTGTTAAATATGTTAAAATAACATTGAAATCGACTCCCGATAAAGCACCAGTTATTGATGCAATACCAGTAATCGATACATTATTACAATTCCGTAAAACAGCAACAATCGATTTGAAAAAATTCGTTCACGATGACTATACCCCATTCGATCAATTAACATTCGATTCACTTATTATCAATAAACGCGATACAATTTCAATTAACAAAGGAATAGCAACGATTGAAGCTCGTCCTGGTAAATTGAAAGCATATACCGATTCGGTTATCATTAGAGTTGTTGATGGTAAAAAACAAACAAGTCGTTTGAAATTTTACTACAGCTATAAATGGGTTAATAATCTTGCTCCAACATTTGCAAAGATTGATACCCTACGTCAAATTAGCGATACTGTAATTACAATTAATGTAAGCAAATATGTAAAAGATGATTATACACCTACTTCAAAATTAAAATGGTCGGTTGATAAAGCATCGAATGCAAATGTTACGTTAACGGGAACACAACTCGAAGTATTTGCAAGCAGTAGTGCTTGGAATGGAACTGAAAACATTATAGTACGTGCCGAAGATGAAGCAGGAAGTATTGGAGTATTTACTATTCCATTTAAACAAACTATCGACTTAATGTTATCAGGAACTCCAAATGTTGATTTCACCCTTTGGGAAAATGATGGAACGACTGCATTACCAACTATTATTTCAAGAGGTTCGAAAGTAAGAGCTAAGATTATTGACAAATCGGGAAAAACGATTGCATACAATACATGGTCGTGGAACTTTATGGGAGCTAATCCTAATTTTGTAAATGGCGATGTAAATGTTGGTGTTCAATACGATTCTGTTGGATTATTTAGCATTAAACTTACTGCTGGCAATAACATTGGAAAAACATTTGTTACCCGCAATAATGCAGTAAACGTAGTTGGAATTAAAGCATCGAAAAAACACATTTGTTTAGATAGTACAACGGTATTAAGTGCAAGCGATAGTACTGCAGGTAATCTTTACAATTGGAGTACTGGCGCAACAACTGCATCGATAAAAGTGAAACCAACAAAAAACACCATTTACAAATTAACTTTAACGAAAGATGGTTTCTCGGTTTCTGACGAAATTGAAGTTGTGGTAACAACTCCAATTAATAATATTGCTAACGATACTAGCTTATGTTCAGGTCAAACCAAAGAGATAAAACCAATTGGTTTTGCAAAAATTCTTTGGAATGGTTCAACAACTCCTGCAACAAGTTATGTAACAACAAAAGCCGAAACAATTACTGCCGAAGCTTGGGTTAGTTCAGTTTGTCCTTCAATTAAAGATGTGTTAAAAGTAACTGAGAATAAAGTTGGAAACATTGGCTTACCTGCTGTATTAAATATTTGTCAAGGAACAAGTGATACTCTTGTAGCAACAGGAGGTATAAACTACGAATGGAATGATGGTATTACGAAAAACGACAGTATTATCGTTGCAAATTCAGGTACATTCATTGTTACTGTAACAGGAAGTAATGGTTGTAAAGCGAGCGATACTACCGAGGTAAAACTGAATAGCCTACCTACTGTTCTTGCTAAATCGGATAAAAACAATGTTTGTGTCGATAGCAAAGTAACATTACATGGCGAAGGTGCTGCATCATATAAATGGAATAATGGAGTTAATGATAACAGTCCATTTGCAGTAAAAACGAGCAAAACATATACCGTTACAGGAACAAGTTCTTTTGGTTGTTCAAGTACTCAAAGTATAATAGTTGATGTTCGCAAAACATTTGCAGAACAAATAAAAGTTACTTCGTACAATGAGGCAAATACAGGAATAATCATTGCTTGGACTCCAACAAAAGGAAAAGGAACGGCGGGTTACGAACTTCAACGCTTAAATGATACTACTGGTACATTTAAAACGATAGCTGTTCGTGGTGTAGATGATTCAACCTATTATGTTGATAAAAGTGCTGATGCAACTATTAAAGCATATTCATACAAACTTGTTTCTACGGACTCGGCTTGTAATGTGACTGCCGAAAGTACTATCCATAAAACGATACATCTTACACCTTCGCAAAGCACAAATGAGTCGACAGAAGTTAACCTAAATTGGAATACATATAAAGGAATAACAGTTACAAAATACAAGATTTATGTAATCAATAATGGCTTCACAATCGATACACTCTATGCATCGGATGCAACGGGAGCTGAATCATTAAGCCAAACATACAAGAAGCATCAAAAAGGCTACAAATATCGTATAGCATTCGATTTACCTGACTCGGTGTTTGTGGGTAAACTGAAATCGGATAGCGGACCATATAGCCAAAGCTTAAGTAATATGGCCGAA
>Ga0302296_1000137_pt1 | contig 63917 bp, 34 predicted proteins | sample III_Fen_N3_1_FD_194546 | JGI IMG/M metagenome (GOLD analysis project Ga0302296, IMG submission 194546) | Peat permafrost microbial communities from Stordalen Mire near Abisko, Sweden - III_Fen_N3_1 | ecosystem: Environmental > Terrestrial > Soil > Wetlands > Permafrost | place: Sweden: Abisko... | reverse complement strand
CGTTGTTGCTCTTTTCTTTTATCCAATCACAAAAAGTTTGAATGAAAAGTTGCAAGCGGAATTAGCCGAACGAAGAAGTAAGAGTAATAATTAAGAAATGAGTTTTAATTTATTCAGTTGAATAATAAAATAAGAAAAATATAAGAACCAAAACTATCCCGGCCTCCCTTTAGAGACCATGTATAATTAATAAGAATGAAAACTCCAAGATATTTAGTCAAAGATCTTTATACTGCCGATCCTTCGGCTCACGTATTCAACGGTAAAATTTACATCTATCCTTCGCACGATATTGAATCGGGCATCTCCGAGAATGATAATGGCGACCATTTTGATATGCGCGATTACCATGTTTTCTCGATGGATAGCATTGATGGCGAAGTAACCGATCATGGCGTGGCACTTGATGTGAAAGATATTCCGTGGTCAGGCCGTCAATTGTGGGCTCCGGATGCAGCCTGCAAAGATGGAAAGTATTACCTTTACTTTCCATTAAAAGATAAAAATGATATTTTCCGCATTGGCGTAGCTGTCAGCGATAAACCCGAGGGACCGTTTGTTCCACAAAATGATCCTATTAAAGGTAGTTTCACTATCGATCCGGCTGTATTAGAAGACAATGCAACAGATTTCTACATCTACTTCGGTGGATTGTGGGGTGGTCAGCTACAACGATATCGTGACAATAAAGCCATTGAAAGCCCGGCAGAACCGGCCGATGATGAAGCTGCTTTGTGTGCACGTGTAGCAAAGCTAAGTGATGATATGCTGGAGTTTGGCGAAGAACCACGTGATGTGTTGATATTGGACGAAAACGGAGAACCACTGAAAGCAGGTGATCACAACCGCAGGTATTTTGAAGGACCATGGATGCATAAATACAACGGTAAATACTATTTCTCTTATTCTACAGGAAATACACACCAACTATGTTATGCTATTGGCGATAATCCATACGGACCGTTTACCTATGCAGGTGTAATTCTGACTCCGGTTGTGGGATGGACCACGCATCATTCCATTGTTGAGTTCGAAGGAAAATGGTATCTCTTTCATCACGACAGCGTACCATCGGGAGGAAGAACATGGTTGAGGAGTATTAAAGTCGTTGAGTTGGAATACAACGAAGACGGCACGATAAAAACAATTGATGGCGGAGGCGAAAAATAATAAGAGCTATACGCTGTTTTACTCCTGTAAATAAGCGTATCTCTATATCGCTAAAAACTTATGAATTAAAGTTGACCTCTATAAATGATTCGAAAAATAATATTCTTAGTTCTATTGGCTTTAACCACTGCTCATCTGGCTGCGGAAGATGGTCATCAGTTGTGGTTACGCTTCAATAAAACTAACACAGATACACACTATTTTTCCGGAATAGATGCAAATAAAAATCGGTTTGCAGTTAAAGAGTTTCAACATGGTTGGACTGAAATGACAGGAGCTTCACTCCCAACAGTAAGCGAACTAAATAACAACACTCTGGTGATTGGGTCTTTAAAAGATCCGGCTATCGCTTCTTTTGGATTGAGAAATGAGCTGAAACAGCTTGGTAATGAAGGTTATGTTATTAAGAGTGTACAACAAAAGAACAAGCGTATAACGGTGGTTGCCTCAGCCGGTGAGAGCGGATTGCTTTATGGCGTATTTCATCTGCTGCGGTTGATTCAGACTCAGCAGTTCTCCGATAATATCAATGTCGTTGAAAAACCTTCGTATCAGATTCGGGTGCTTAACCATTGGGATAATCTCGACGGAAGCATTGAACGCGGTTACGCCGGACACTCTATCTGGAAATGGGATGAGTTACCCGCTACAGTTTCTCCACGATATAAAGAATATGCCCGTGCCAACGCATCCATTGGAATCAATGCAACTGTGTTGAATAATGTAAATGCATCTCCCCAAATGCTTTCGACAGAGAACCTGTTGAAGGTGAAAATAATTGCTGTAGAGTTGCGTCCTTTTCATATCAAGGTGTATTTGTCTATCAATTTCTCTTCACCTAAGCAACTTGGCGGGTTATCCACTTCGGATCCGTTAGACAAAAATGTGCGTAAATGGTGGGCAGACAAAGCAGCTGAAGTTTATAAACTGATACCCGACTTTGGAGGTTTTTTGGTAAAAGCCAATTCAGAAGGTTTGCCGGGTCCGATGGATTATGGACGTACACATGTGGATGGAGCCAATATGCTTGCCGATGCATTGAAACCATTTGGTGGAATAGTGATGTGGCGTGCATTTGTATACGAACCGGGCGACGACCGGGCGAAGTTGGCTTACAATGAATTTCATAAATTCGACGGACAGTTTCACGACAACGTGATTATCCAGGTAAAAAACGGACCGATAGACTTTCAACCGCGCGAACCTTTCAGTCCGCTGTTTGGAGCCATGAAAAAAACACCCCTGATGCCCGAACTGCAAATAACGCAGGAATATCTGGGACAAGGAAATCATTTGGTTTTCCTGGCTTCTATGTGGAAAGAGTTTTTAGATAGTGATACTTATTGTGCTGGAAAAGGGTCGACGGTTGCCAAAACAACCGACGGGACTCTATTTGTCCAAAAATTGACGGCTATTGCCGGCGTGGCCAATATCGGTGAGGATAGCAATTGGTGCGGACACCAATTTGCACAGGCCAACTGGTATGCATTTGGCCGGTTGGCATGGAACAACCGGTTGACTTCGGACGAGATTGCCAACGAATGGATCCGAATGACATTCTCCAACGATACAGGTTTTATAAAACCTGTCAAAGAGATGATGCTTGAGTCGCGTGAAGCTGCTGTAAATTACATGATGCCATTGGGTTTGCATCATATTTTTGCCTTTGGTCATCATTATGGTCCTGAACCCTGGTGCGATGTCCCGGAAGCCCGCGCGGACTGGTTGCCAAAGTACTATCACAATGCACAACCCGATGGTGTTGGATTTGATCGTACTTCAACTGGAAGTAAAGCTGTTGAACAGTATTTCTCACCGCTGCGGGAAGAATTGGACCAGACCGCAACTTGTCCCGAAAAGTATTTACTCTGGTTTCATCATGTTCCTTGGGATTATAAAATGAAAGACGGCCGGATTCTTTGGGATGAACTTTGCTATGCTTACGACCGGGGTGTAAAACAAGCTCGCGAATTTCAGGTAATCTGGGACCGGGCAGAGCAGTATGTTGACTCGGAACGGTTCAAAGAGGTACAAACAAAACTTAAAATTCAGGCACACGATGCAGTGTGGTGGAAAGACGCCTGCCTGCTTTATTTTCAGCAGTTTTCTAAACGTCCCATTCCTTATGACATTGAACGACCGGTGTATAATCTGGATGATTTGATGAAAATAAAATTGGATATGAATGAACATAACTAACGAAGATAGTTACAGTTATGCTGTTATTGAAGTTATTGGTATAGGCGCTTAGACCGCCTTAAATTGTGATCCTAAAATTCAAAGAGTAACTCCGAAGGAGTTAAAAATGAATAACCCCCACTGAAGCTTGCGCAACTGGGGGGTGTGGATAAGCTAGCATCTACAACCCCGAAGTGGGTTGAACAACAATATTAGAATAACATTCAACCCACTTCGGGGTTGTTTATCTGAAGGTGTCATCATCCCCCGGTTGCGCTTCGCTTACCAGGGGTTATTAACATTAAACCCTTACAGGGTTTTTAATCTCAAATGACAAAATATGTTATATGCATATAGTTGAGTAAAGCAAATAACGCTTAAGAAGCGAATAACGAATAAAAGATAAAGAATATGGAAAAGACCTGGAGATGGTTTGGCAAGAAGGATGCGATAACACTCGACATGCTTCGTCAGATAGGTGTTGAAGGAATTGTAACCGCCTTACACGACGTGCCAAACGGAGAAGTCTGGACACTGGAAGCTATTAATGATTTGAAAAGCTACATCGAAGCCTCCGGTTTGCGGTGGTCGGTGGTGGAAAGCTTACCGGTTTCGGAGAGTATTAAATATGGCGGAGCCGACAGGGAACGCTTGCTCGAAAACTATAAAATCAGTTTGGCTAATCTCGGAAAAGCAGGAATCAAAACGGTTTGCTACAATTTCATGCCCGTGATTGACTGGATTAGAACCGATTTATATCGTCGGGGAGAAGACGGCACTTATTCGCTTTACTTCGATAAAATTCGTTTTATCTACTTCGATTGCTTTATATTAAACCGTAAAGATGCCGAAAAGGATTATACGGACGAAGAAATGAAGCTGGTGCACGAACTGGACAAAACGATTACTGAATCCGAAAAAGAAGAATTGATCCAAACGATAATTGTCAAGACACAGGGCTTTATCAATGGAAATATTAAAGAAGGCGACCAGCAACCGGTTGAAATTTTCAAGAGACTGCTTGCTTTGTACGACGGAATAGATAGAAACCAATTACGCCGCAACATGAAGTATTTTCTGGAAAGCGTAATTCCGGTAGCCGAAGAAGCAGGTGTGAACCTATGCGTTCATCCGGACGATCCTCCTTTTGCCGTGCTCGGTTTGCCACGCATTGTTACCAATGCCGATGATATTGACTGGTTTCTGAATGCGGTAGACAGTCCAAACAATGGTTTGACTTTCTGTGCCGGATCATTAAGCTCCGGACTGCATAATCAGGTTCCGGAACTGGCAAAACGATTTGCAAAACGCACACACTTTGTACATTTACGAAGTACCGATGTGAACGAAAATGGAAATTTCATTGAAGCTTCGCACCTGGAAGGTCGGGGACACATAATTGAATTGGTTCGTATTTTCGAACGCGAGAATCCGAATCTGCCTATGCGTGTTGATCACGGCAAACTGATGCTTGACGATGTCAATAAGTCATATAATCCGGGATATTCATTTTTAGGACGTATGTATGCATTGGCACAGGTTTCGGGTATTATGGCAACCGTAAGGGATGAGATGGTTACAAGGAGATAGTTAGGTGAAAATGATTGTTGTCCGTTATAAGACCGTAGATTCTTCGCTTCGCTCAGAATGACAGATTATTATATTCTCTTTGTTGAGGATTGGGTAGGTAGGCGGCGAAGCCGCCTACCTACCCAATCCTCAAGCATAAAACATTGATTGTCATTTCGAACGAAGTGAGAAATCTTTAAGAGAATTTTATATTTAAAGTTTTTCGGACAATATTACAATTGAATAATAAATTAAATAGAATATAGTATGAACGAAATTTTTAGTATTGAAGGAAAAGTGGCAGTAATTACCGGCGCAGGAGGTGTGTTGGGTGGAAGTATTGCCAAAAGTTTTGTAAAAGCCGGTGCCAGAGTAGTGGCTATTGATATCAGACAAGAAAATCTGGATGTTCGGGTAAAGGAGCTTACTGCCGAAGGTGGTGAAGCTATCGGGATAGTGGGTAATGTTCTGGATACAGCTAGTTTGGAGAATGTAGCCAAAGAAGTTGTTGCAAAATGGGGACGCATTGATATATTATTGAATATTGCAGGAGGAAATGTTCCCGGAGCAACACTTGCAGCCGATCAGAGTTTTTTTGACATGAAAATAGCCGATTGGGAAAAAGTAACCAATCTGAACATGAACGGAACCGTTTATCCAAGTTATGTTTTTGGAAAAGTTATGGCCGGTCAAAAATCAGGAAGTATTATTAATATATCTTCCATGGCTGCACTTCAGTCGATGACTCGTGTACCGGGTTATTCAGCTGCCAAAGCGGCTGTAAGTAATTTTACACAATGGTTATCTATGGAAATGGCTATGAAATATGGTGATGGTATTCGTGTCAATGCTATTGCACCCGGTTTCTTTATTGGTGATCAAAATCGTGCAGTTCTCATTAATCCTGACGGTTCATTGACCGATCGTAGTCTGAAAGTGATTGCCAATACGCCCATGAACCGTTTTGGAGATATCAATGAATTAAATGGAGCTGTACAATTTTTATGTTCTGAAGCTGCCAGTTTCATTACCGGAGTTGTATTGCCTATTGATGGTGGATTTAGCTCATTTAGTGGAGTTTAATCGGATCGGATTAGATTTATAAGGGTGGAATTCTTAACTGTTTTGCATTGGCTTTATTTGAATTGTATATGTTAAGTTGCTTAATAATCGTAGATTCCTGATTATGAGTCAACTGCATTAATATTACACTTATGATGTTAAAGATAGAAATAAACGATTTGTTGAAACGTCAGTTGCGTTTTTTTACTTGTATAACAATGCTTATAGGTCTGCCAATAACTGTTTCAGCTATTGGAGGACCTGGCTATATTTCAACAAACGGTGACAAGGGTTTGTTTACATTATCCGCATCCGGAACATCAACTACCTTGTGCATTGACTCAAAAGATTTTCCGGGTGTAATTAGGGCGTTGAAGGATTTGAAATCCGATATTGGCAAGGTGACGAATTATCAACCAACCATAAGTTTTGATAAATTGCCACACCAAAAGGAAGTGGTAATTGTTGGAACGCTGGGTAAAAGTCCGGTTATTGATCAGCTGATAAAAAAGAAGAAGCTTGATGTCAAAGAGATCGAAGGAAAGTGGGAAGCATTCAGCATTCAAACGGTTGAAAAACCATTTGCGGGTATTGATAAAGCTCTTGTTATTGTCGGTAGCGACAAACGCGGAACTATTTATGGAATTTACGATTTGTCGGAACAAATAGGAGTGTCGCCCTGGTATTTCTGGGCTGACGTTTCTATTGATCATAAAGATGCGCTCTACGTAAAGCCAGGAACTTACACGCAACATCCAAGCGTGAAATATCGTGGTATCTTTATTAATGACGAGGCGCCTGCCCTTACCGGTTGGGTTAAAGAAAAGTATGGACTGGCTAAATTCAGCCAAAATCCTCCTGTTGGCAAAGATGTAGTGAACTACGGTCATGAATTCTATGCTCACATTTTTGAATTAATGCTCAGGTTAAAATCCAATTATCTTTGGCCTGCCATGTGGGGTAATGCCTTTAACGAAGATGATGCTGAAAACCCACGTCTAGCTGATGAATATGGTATTGTGATGGGTACATCACATCAGGAACCCATGACCCGTTCGCAGCAGGAGTGGGACAGACGCTACTATAAATCGATTGGACATTGGGATTACAACAAACATTCGGACACCATGGAAAACTTCTGGCGGGAAGGAGTCCGACGCAATAAAAACTATGAAAATGTTGTCACTATGGGGCTTCGCGGAGCAAACGATTCGGAGATGAGTGGTGACTTAAAAGCGAATATTGCAATGGTGGAGAATATTGTCAATAAGCAACAAAAGATTATTGGTGAAGAAATGAATCCCGATATTACGAAAGTTCCGCAATCGTGGTGTTTGTATAAAGAGATTATGGACTATTACAACGAAGGTATGCAGGTTCCTGATAACATAACTCTTTTGTGGGCGGATGACAACTGGGGAAATATTCGCAGACTGCCAACACAAGAGGAACGCAAACGAAGCGGAGGATCAGGGATTTATTATCATTTTGATTATCACGGTGGACCACGAAGTTATGAGTGGATTAACACCAACCCCATTGCTAAAATATGGGACCAAATGTCACTGGCAAAACAATACGGAGCCGACAGAATATGGATTGTAAACGTGGGGCATTTCAAAGGTTACGAATTGCCGACAGAGTACTTTCTGAACCTTGCGTGGGACACTGATAAATGGACAAATTCAAATATCAATGAATACACCCGCCTATGGATTACCAGGGAATTCGGTTCAACATATGCCGACGAGATTACCGATATCATTTCAAAATACACGAAGTTTAATGGACGACGTAAACCCGAATCGTTATCGCCCGATACATACAGCTTAATCAACTATCGTGAGGCTGAAAATGTAGTAGAAGAGTATGCCAAAATTACGAACCGGGCCGAAATCATTTACGCTAAATTGCCTTTGGAAAAACGGGATGCTTTTTATCAGATTGTTTTGTTTCCAACAAAAATCTGTTCTTTGGTTAATGAGTTGTATGTCACAGCTGCTAAGAACAGTTTGTATGCAAAACAAAAACGTGCGAGTGCCAACGATATGGCGACTCAAACCAAAGCTTTGTTTCAAGCAGATACAACCCTAATGAATTATTACAACAAGGTGTATGCTAACGGAAGATGGAATCATTTTATGGATCAGACTCATCTTGGTTATAAAAGCTGGATGCCACCGAAAAAGAATAGTCTTGCTTCCATTAAACTGACAGAAATACAAGTTGTTGACTCTGCTCTGCTGGGTGTTGCGGTAGAGGGAACCGAGTCGGGCTGGCCGGGATCAACCGAAAAAGCAATATTGCCCGAATTTGATATTTTTAGTGGTAGTCAACATTTTATCGATATTTTCAACAGAGGAAAAGCTGCATTTGAATACACGCTAAGCGCTAATGTTCCGTGGCTAACTTTTAGCGCGAACAAAGGAACAATGCAAAACAAAGACAAACGTATTCTGGTGAATTTGGATGCATCTCAGATGCCGAAAGGCAAAGCTGAAGGTATAATTAAAATCCGGGGCGCAGGTAGTGAAGTAACAATCGCAGTAAAAGCATTTAACCCTACAGAGCTAACCCGCGAAAATTTGAGAGGTTTTGTAGAAAGCGGAGGGTATGTCTCCATTGAAGCCGAACACTTTTCTAAAAATATCAGCCAAGGTGACCGAAAATGGTTGAAAGTGGAAGATTATGGACTTACTTTATCAGGAATGAGAGCCACAGCGCCTGCCAATGCTCCGTCTGCAATCATCGGAAAAGATGCTCCTTGTTTAGAGTATCCGGTGTATTTATTCTCGAAAGATACAGCTCAAATTACGTTGGTAACATCACCTCTTTTAAATTATTTGCCCGGACGAGATATAAAAATAGCTGTTTCATTTGATGATGAAGAACCTCAATACATTACCAATGTTCCTGATAAATACAAAATTGAGAATTCTAATGTTGATTGGACTCAATCTGTGTTGAATCAGGCACGGAGTTGTAAAACAAAACTTAATATATCCAGGTCAGGCTATCATACTCTGAAGGTTTGGATGATTGATCCGGGAGTGGTTGTACAAAAGGTTATGATAAATATGGGTGGATTAAAGCCAAGCTATTTAGGTGCTCCTGAAAGCTTCAACAAATTCAAATAGTGACATAATTTACAAACTTCTAATATCCTTTATTATGACTTATAAACTAAAAATACCTTTCAATGATTTCTTTGGAAGATTCATAGTTTCAAAACATTCATTTTCAGTAATACTTGTATTGGTCATTTTGCTGTTGTCGTCTAATGTTTTCGGAGCTAAGAAATCTCAATCATCAAAAGGATGGGTCGGCACCTGGAGTACAGCACCCTATTTTGTGGATGCAAACAATAATGCCCCGGCTCCAGGCTTAAAGAATAATAGCTTTCGCCAGATTGTCCGCGTGTCAATAGGTGGCGATGTTCTCCGCTTTCATTTCACCAATTTATTCTGTAAAAATGCAGTAACACTTAAATCAGTCGGAATTGCTGTTTCCAAAGGCGGTAGTTCCATTGATGCGGCAACGAGCAAAATATTAAAATTCAGCGAGAAAGAAGAAGTAACCATGAGTGCCAACATGGATACCGTATCCGATCCTGTATCATTTCACCTGGAACCAGGTATGAAGGTCGCAATAACAATCTGTTTTGCTGAAGCCGGACCTGAAATAGGTGGACACGCAGCCTCACGTACAACATCCTATCTTTTGCCCGGTAACCAATCAGTAACGGCCGACTTTAGCAATGCCATCACTACTGATCATTGGTTCGTAATAAGCGGTATGGATGTAATAGCTCCAAAATCTACAGCGGCAATAGCTATTTTAGGTAATTCAATCGTTGATGGACGGGGATCGGGAACAAGTAAGTTTAACCGTTGGTCGGATGTATTATCGGAACGCCTGCTTAAGAATCCGGCAACAAGTCATCGTAGTGTGTTGAATTTAGGAATAGGAGGTAACTGTGTGGTTCATGGCGGACAGGGTCAACCGGCTGTAATACGTTTCGATCGTGACATTCTTTCTCAAAACAATGTAAAATGGCTGATTATTTCGGAAGGAATTAATGATATAGGTGGAATCAGAGATAGCATCACAGCACCAAAGGTTGCTCGGGATTTGATTGCTGCCTATAACCAGATGATTGATAAAGCACATGCAAAAGGACTCAAGGTTTACGGAGCTACCGTCCTTCCTTTTGCAAAATCATTTTACGATAAAGATTTCCGTCAAACAGTAAGAGATACGGTTAATCACTGGATACGGACAAGCAATCGGTTTGATGCAGTAATTGATTTTGACAACGTGATGACCGATCCGAATAACAGTAAAGCCATACTACCCGATTTACAGAGTGGTGATTTCCTTCACCCCAACGAAGCAGGTTACAAACTTATGGGCGAAGCTGTGGATCTCAAATTGTTTGAATAAGACTTCTTTAATTGTTTCTCTTTAAAGTCTGGATACAATTTCTTAATATCTGATCATTATGAAACAAATCACCTTTTTGTTATTGATGCTGACATTCGTAAACTCAGCTTTCACTCAAAGTGAAAAAGCTGACAACAGTAAGTATGCCAATCCGGTTGTATTTACAGCTCAGCAAGATCATGAAAACATGATGAAACAGTTGGGGATAAAAAGCTTACGACCCGGACCTAATGGTGACGAAAACGCACCCAATCATGCCAATTATGACGAGTCGCTGGCAAACCCCTGTCCGCAGCTCCCCGATGTACTTACACTCAATAACGGTAAAAAAGTAACTTCGCCCGAAATGTGGTGGAAACTACGCAGACCGGAGTTGGTGAAAGGGTTTGAACAGGAGATGTATGGACGCGTACCCGAAAAAACACCTAAAATCATCTGGACAGCCAAAATAACCGATAGTGAATTTGTGGGTCGTACGCCCGTCATCGCCCGACAGATGATCGGGCATGTCGATAACAGCGAATATCCATTGATTGATGTAAACATCAATATGGTAGTGGTGCTTCCGGTGAATGTAAAAGGACCGGTTCCGGTTTTGATTATGTTTGGTTATCCGCAATTGCCTTCGCCCGCTCAACCATCTCCCGATGATATGGCGAAAATCAATGCGTCGTTTAAAGAAATGATGATAAAGAACAACCCCGGGATGCAGGCAATCTTTGAAAGATACCCTGCTTACACTCCCATTACAAAGTTGGCAGGACCTAACTGGTTTGCACCTGCACCCGACGGTAATTCAGCACCAACTGAACAGCTGTTGGCAGCAGGGTGGGGATATGTAACTATTGACCCGGGCAGTATTCAGGCTGACAACGGTGCCGGACTTACAAAAGGTATCATAGGGTTGGTAAATAAAGGCCAACCCCGTAAACCCGACGATTGGGGTGCATTAAGAGCCTGGTCGTGGGGTGCTGCACGTGCGCTCGATTATCTTGAAACAGACACATTGGTGGATGCTAAAAAGGTGGGAATAGAAGGAGTTTCACGCTATGGAAAGGCAGCGTTGGTTACACTGGCATTCGAACCCCGCTTTGCTGTGGGTTTAATCGGTTCGTCGGGTAAAGGTGGTGCCACACTTCAGCGCAGAGTATTCGGTGAAGCAGTAGAGAGCCTGACCAGCAGTGGTGAATACCACTGGATGGCGGGTAACTATTTGAAATATGCTGCGGTCGAAGCAGGTTTTGGAAGTAAAACAGGCTGTGATTTGTCGGTAGATTCGCATGAATTGATAGCGCTTTGCGCCCCTCGTCTTACATTTATTAGTTACGGTGTACCGGGCAAAGGTGATGCACGTTGGTTGGATCAGAATGGAAGCTATAAAGCCACGGTGGCTGCAGGCGCGGTCTTTAAATTATTAGGCGTAAAAGATATTGGTGTTTCCAATGATTATCTGAAAGAAATAATGCCACCCGTACTTACCGGTTTATTGGATGGAGAGTTAGCCTGGCGACAACATGATGGAGGACATACCGATGCACCTAATTTTCAATTCTTCATTCCCTGGGCAAGTCAGTTGCTGAAATATAACCGAACTCAGGCTAAGTAGGTCTGTGAGTTTTATGATAAGTATATTAAAAATAGCTTTGACAGAGTAAACTGCTTCAAATAATTTCAGGCTAAAATTATTATTCGGTCATAGTAACTTTCAAATACTTTTAATCACAATTTGTCTCGGCGAAATTTCGATATTTACTGGGTGTTTGACCTGTTCTGTTTTTAAAGAAAATAGGAAAATAATCAGGATTCTCAAAGTTTAAATTATAAGATATTTCTTTTATTGGCAGGCTTGTTGTCGACAATAACAGCTTTGCTTCGTTTAATTTTAGTTCAAGCATATATTTCGAAGGAGAAGTTCCGGTAAACTCTTTGAATGCTCTGCGAAAACCCGAATAACTAATGCCAAGTTTTTTTGCAATATCCTCTGCGCTTATACTTTTATAAACATTCTCCCGCATAATAACTTTGGCTTTATTGATATTATTGATAAGATCTTCATCTTCAAAATCTCGTGTTTTATCCCGATAATACATTAAACCTAAAATATGCATCACAATACCGGAAAGCGCCTGTTGGAATCCCGCACGCTCTTCATTAGCAATTTCAATTGCTTTAAAATACAAATCAATAATTCTCTCGTTTATGCCAATATTAAATACCGGAGCTCTATTTAAGAAGAATCCTTCTTTTACAATTTTTTCAATAATTTCTCCTTTAAATCCGATCCAATATTCATGCCAGCCTGTATTTTCCAGAGGTTTATAGGTGTGCCAGACACCAGGCATTAGAAAAAACATTTTACCTTCAGTAATAAAGCAAGACTGCTTTGAACTTCCAAATGTAAAAACTCCATTTCCATCCGTTATATAAAGAAGTTGGTACTCATTTAGAACTCGCCCTTTGTCTACATTAAAATAATACCCGAGAGGGTGATTATTTGGAGGGTAAAATTCATTTCTGGCTATTTTTTGATGACCAACGGTAGTTAATGCATAATTAGTTTCTAAAAAAGCTGTTTTATTGAGATGTGTTGTAACTACATGCAAAGATATTTTTCAGCACTTTAGTAGACAATCAATTTTTGATCTTTATACTTGATTTTTTGATAAAGTTAAGTTGTGGCTTTTTATAAATATCACTTGTATTTGTTGTCGGGACTATGTTTCTCAGTGGTAATAATATACAGGTAAATAATATGAAATCGAACTTTATTATTTCCTGCCAGGTTGGGATATCCGCTTTTTTTTCTTTCATGTATAGCAGGCGTAGCTCTCGCAATAAGAAAAATAATGTAACTTTGTGAGGAATAATACCAGACAGATCGTGCTAAATAAATTATTTATATGAAACTTTACAAGTTAATCCTTATCCTGACTCTGATTAGCAGTCATGGAATTGCTCAAAATCGACCAACTAAGTCTGAACTCCTTAGCATAATTGAGAAAGTAAACGATTACTGGCAATCTACACATACAACCCCTATGAGTCCGTCTTGGGATAATGCAGCATACCATACAGGAAATATGGAAGCTTATTTTGTTACCGGGAATGAGAAATACCGGGAGTATTCAGAAAAATGGGCTAGTCAGAACGAATGGAAAGGGGCAACTGGCATTGATAACTCAAAATGGAAATACAGTTATGGAGAAACTCCTGAAAGTGTACTGTTTGGCGACTGGCAGGTTTGTTTCCAAACGTATATTGATTTATACAATCTGGCTCCGGATGATAAAAAAATTGCACGGGTGCGTGAAGTGATGGAATATGAAATGAGCACTCAAAAGAATGACTACTGGTGGTGGGCTGATGGATTGTATATGGTAATGCCTGTAATGACTAAAATGTATAAGATGACAGGCAATGCTCTTTATCTTGATAAATTGAATGAATACTTTTTATATGCCCGGCATATTATGTATGACCCCCAAACGAAATTGTTTTATCGCGATGCAAAATATGTTTATCCAACTCATAAAAGTGTGAATGGTAAGAAAGATTTTTGGGCACGTGGCGATGGTTGGGTTTTTGCTGCATTGGCAAAAGTGTTGATAGATATGCCTGCAGATTCCAAATATCACCGCTTTTTTCTAAAGCATTATAACGATATGGCGAAAGAAATAGTTAAATGTCAGCAACCTGAAGGTTACTGGACACGTAGTCTGCTCGATCCTCAACATGCTCCCGGTCCGGAAACAAGTGGTACAGCTTTTTTTACTTATGGCTTGCTTTGGGGAATAAATAATGGATATTTAAAAGAAAAAACATATTTACCTGCTGCCCTAAAAGGATGGAATTACCTTTCGACAGTAGCATTACAACCAACAGGAAAAATTGGTTATGTACAACCAATTGGCGATAGAGCCATTCCCGGACAAATAGTTGATTCTAATTCTACTGCTAATTTTGGTGTTGGAGCTTTTCTATTGGCTGCGTGTGAAATGGCTCGGTTCTCTAAGTAGAAGAAAATATCTATGTAGTTGTAGATAATTGACATGACTTTACCGATAAAAAAAATGATTAGACGCTTTTATCAGTTGTGAGGCTTACCTTGCAACTGATTTGTTTTTTTTAATTATTTTTAAAAACAATACTTTACATATATGAAAAGGTTGCGGAGTAGATGGGAACTTTAAAAATAAGGATCTGTTAATGTATCATATAATCGAGTTCTTATCTGTTTCATTGCGATAAAATATGCTTCATTATAGGGTCAACGGTTTCCTTTATTTATATTTTAGAATAAAATAAATCTGATATTCAATGCATAATAGTATTTGCATAAAAAACAGAATATGAAATAGTCCACGCATATTAAACAATTATCCACTTATGATACAAGATATTTTATTTATTTTCGTGCCTGACTTTACTTCAAATACATGAAAAAAATATTCCTTGCGACTGTTCTCTCCATACTGGGTTTGGTATCATTGTGGTCATTGCCCTACAAGATAAGCTATTTAACAGCCGATAATGGTTTATCGCGCAATCTGGTGAATCAGATTTATCGTGATTCGCGTGGATTTATGTGGATTTCTACAAGCAATGGGCTGGATAGATATGATGGCTACGACTTTATTCATTTCAATAACCGAAACCTTGGAAATGTTTTACAAAGTTGCAATGTTCGTTGTGTTGAAGAAGATAATAATGGGAATCTTTGGATTGGGACTGAAAACGGACTTTATTTGTTAAATTATCAAACCGGTGAGATTGTAATTGTAGACGAAATACAGGATTCAAAATTGAAACCACACATTACGTCAGTAAATTTGATAAAAAAAGACGAATCCGGAGATTTATGGATAGGCTATGATAAAGGTTTAGCAAAACTGCATTATATTTCAAACAAACACATTCAAACAGATGTTGATTATACCACATCTTCAGCAATTACAGCATTCCTGAGATTTAATGGAAATATCTTTTTAGGAGAAGATAATGAGGTGTTTCGTTTGATTAAAGGTAGTAATGGACTTTATAATAAAGTGAGTGCTGGTGAAAAACTAAAAAAATTTCCAGGTTTTGTAAACGTTCTTTATTACGATAATGGTTTAATCTGGATAGGAACAACTATTGGTTTGTATAAATATGAACCTGCTTCAGAAACATTAACCACTTATTTAGCCAACCCATTATTAATAAACTCACTGTCTTCCAGCTACATTACTAATATTAGCAAAAATCAAAATGGACAATTATTGATTGGGACACTTATTGGGTTAAATATTTATGATTATCGTACAGATAAATTTGAACACATTACTTCCGAGAACAATTCAAGTGGTATGACATTGAATAACAACTTTATAAGTTGTATTTTTGTTGATGATAATTCGATTTGGATTGGAACCGAAAAGGGAGGAATTAATTTATTAACACCCGATTTGAATATATTTAACAATATTATTCACTCTCCTGAAAATCAGACAAGTTTATCAAAAAACCCGGTGAACTCTATTTATGAAGATAAATCCGGTGACTTATGGGTGGGAACTGTTGAAGGTGGACTTAATCTACGGAAACATGGCTCGTCATCCTTTTCTCACTATTACAGTAAGTTAGGAGATTCAAAATCATTGAGTCATAATTCAGTAAGTTGCATCTGCCAGGATTACCGGGGAGATTATTGGTTTGCAACATGGGGAAAAGGGATTAATCGACTGAAATATAAGGATAAATATAAACCTGTTTTTCAAGAGTTTTATAATAATCCGACTTCTAAAGTCTCAATATTGAACGATTTTGTCGCAGCTATGGTATCTGATGAAAAGAATCATGCCTTGTGGGTGGGAACAAGAATTGGATTAGATTTTCTGGATTTAGATACAGATCAGTTTATACACGTGTTAAGCTATTTACCCACAGATAAATATCTTCGATTCATTACCGGAATGTATCTTGACCGGAACAGACGACTGTGGATTGGTACTGCCAATGGACTATTTTGTATTTATTTAGATAAAACGAATATTAAAAGAAATAGAATCTATTATAAACATTTTCATTACGAGTTGACTAACCCATTGTCACACAAAATTGAAAAAATCAATTGTATACTTGAAACCAAAGAAGGAAAATTATGGTTTGGCAGCAATGGAAACGGCATTTACACCCTCGAAGAAAAAGGAGATAATATGAAGTTTCATAACTTCAATGAAAGCACCGGATTACTTGATAATGTAATATATGGAATGTTGGAAGATGACGCAGGCAGAATATGGTTAAGCACCGATAAAGGCTTATGTGCTTACGATCCGAGCAGAAATAGTAACCGAAGCTTTACTAAGGTAGATGGACTAATGTCAAATCAGTTCTATTGGGCTGCCAGTTTCAAAGGACTTGACGGTAAGATGTACTTTGGAAGTGTGGCAGGCTTAACCTGTTTTGACCCTTTAAAGTCAACCCCTACGCTTGTTAAGAACAGGGCCTCTATTACACGAATAAAGGTATTGAATGAAGATATATTTCCGGCCAATTTTAAAAGTTCTGATCGTCATTTGAAATTTAATGGTTCTAATCTGAATCAAATTATTCTTAGAGAATCAGATAAAGCATTCAGCGTAGAATTCTCAGCACTTTGCTACAATTTGTCCGATAAAATTAAATATGCTTACCGCTTAAAGGGCTTTGATAATAACTGGACAGAAGTGACTTCCGACAGAAGGTTTGCTAATTTTACGAATATCAAATTTGGGAGGTATGAACTTGAAATAAAATGTACAAATACTGATGGAACCTGGTCGGATCAGGTTACCACCGTTCAAATCAGAGTTATTCCACCTTTCTATAAAACATGGTGGTTCATTATTTTATTTCTTAGTTCTGTAATTTACGGAGTTTATCAATACTCAGTTCATCGTATCAATTTGTTGAAAAAACAAAAGATTCATCTCAAACAATTAGTTGAAGAACGAACCCTCGAAATTGAAGAACAAAAGGAGAAGCTTGAAGAGCAGGCTAATCAGTTGAAATCGAATGTGGAGGTATTGATTGAACATCAGGAAGAGGTTTCGCGACAGAACGAGATGTTGGTGACTCAAAATCAAAAAATTACTCATCAAAAAGAAGAACTTATTTTGCTGTCTAAAAAAGTACAGGAAGCTAATATTGATAAAATTTCATTCTTTACCAACATTACTCATGAGTTCAGAACCCCGATTACATTAATTCTTGGTCCTGTGGAACGGGCACTAAAATTAAGCACTAATCCTAAAGTACTTGAGCAATTGAATATTGTACAAAGGAATTCACGCCTTTTACTGGGTCTTATTAATCAATTAATGGATTTCCGTAAAGTTGATTCAGAGAAAATGGAGTTGATTAAGACTCAGCAAAACTTTATTGAATTTTTGGATGATTTGATATTGCCATTCGAAGATTTGGTAAAAGATCGGGGTATTATATTCCGTAAACAATATCGGATAAATCCGGCTGAGTTTCTTTTCGATAGAAGCAATATGCAAAAGGTATTAGGCAATTTACTCTCAAATGCAATTAAATTCACCCCCAATCAGGGAATGATTACCGTTATTGCAAGCACTTATATTGATAAATCTGATCACAAAGAAAGACTTTATGTGGCGGTAAAAGATACCGGGAAAGGCATTCTTGAAGAAGATATGGAAAAGATATTTGATAGATTCTATCAATCAAAACAAAATCAGGCTCTTTCGGGTTATGGTCAAAGTGGCACTGGCATAGGACTTTATCTGTGTAAACGAATTATTCAATTGCATAATGGTAAAATTGAGGCGCGAAATCAGCCATCCGGTGGTTCTTGTTTTAGATTCATTATTCCAATTGAACGTCGATTATCGAGCGTTGTTTCGTTGGATGGCAGACCACTGGAAATGATAGTGGCTAGTGATACTTCTGGCAATAATGATATTTCCGAAGATATTTCAAGAGGAAAACCGATATTGTTAATTGTAGAAGACAATAATGATATGCGACAATATATTCGCTCAATTTTGAGTTCAGAATATAATGTACTCGAAGCCCCCAACGGAGTAGTTGGACTAGAGGTGACCAATCGTTATCTTCCCGACTTGATTATCAGTGATATTATGATGCCGGAAATGGATGGTATGGAATTTTGCAGGCGCGTAAAAACAACTTTTACCACATCGCACATTCCTGTTATTCTGCTCACAGCTAAGTCCTCAACGGATACACAAATCGAAAGTTTCCAACTAGGTGCTGATGCATTTTTAGTGAAACCATTTGATGAAGACTTATTAAAGGCTATAATTTCTAATTTTAACGAAAAAAGAAAGCGTGTTCAGCTTAACTTTGCGGAGAATATGGATTCCAAATCCTTGAATTTCGATGACGAATCATTAGACAAGAAGTTTATTGACAAGGCTTTGAAAGTAATCAAAGAGCATTATACCAATCCGGATTTTGACGTAACTGAGTTTATGGATGCTATGGGAATAAGCCGGAGTCTGTTACATAAGAAACTTAAAAATCTGGCAGGGCAATCAGCCAGTCGGTTTATTCGAATTTACAGACTCAATATTGCTCGTGAACTAATCATTAAGAATCGGGTAAATCATTCGCTCAATATATCAGAAATAGCTTATGAAGTTGGGTTCAACGATCCAAAGTATTTTACACGATGCTTTACCAAACATTTTGGGATTCAACCAAGTTCATTTTTCGACGACAAAAAACAGCCGGACTAATTCACTTAGCCTTATTTTTTAGCAGCATAACTACAAACCATGTATTTTATACTGCTTAAATTTAATAAACAATGTTGATTCTTCCACCAAAAAGGATATTTAGTCCACCTTTTGCAATATGATTTGCACTTTCTTTGTATTATTCAAAACTTATCGATAACAAAATAGAATTACATTATGAAAAACCCAAAATCTCTGGTTGTGTTGATATTCTCAATTGTATTGGGAACGCAACTACTCTTTTCTCAGGCACACAACATTCAGGTTGATGTTAAGCATCCTGGTTCTCCTATTCAAAAAACTATGTACGGAATTTTTTTCGAAGACATCAATTACGGAGCTGATGGTGGATTGTATGCTGAGATGGTAAAAAATAGGTCGTTCGAATTTCCTCAAAGTTTACTTGGCTGGACAACCTTCGGCAAAGTGGAAGTACGCACCGACGATGCCGCATTTCCAAATAATCCACACTATGTACGCCTTTCCTATCCGGGTCATGATGAAAAACAAACCGGACTCGATAACGAAGGGTTCTTTGGTTTTGGAGTAAAAAAGGAAGCCGATTATCGTTTCTCTGTTTGGGCACGAGCTTCCGAAGGTAGCACTTCAGAGAGTATACGCATTGAATTAGTCGACCAACAAGGCTCCCCTTTTGCTTCTGAAAAAATAGCTATTAATTCAAAAGAATGGAAAAAATATCAGGTAATCATAAAATCGGATAAAGAAGAGCTAAAAGCCAAACTTCGGATTTTTCTTACTTCAAAAGGAAACCTTGATTTAGATCATGTTTCGCTCTTCCCTGTTAATACATGGAAAGGACGTGAAAACGGTTTGCGCAAAGATTTAGCACAGGCATTGTACGATTTACATCCCGGTGTTTTCCGCTTCCCTGGTGGTTGTATTGTAGAAGGAACCGATTTGGAAACCCGCTATCAATGGAAAAACTCAGTTGGACAGGTAGAAAACCGCAAACTGAATGAAGACCGCTGGGAATATACGTTCCCAAACCGCTTCTTCCCCGATTATTTTCAATCGTACGGCATGGGATTTTTTGAACTTTTCCAATTATCCGAAGAAATTGGTGCAGAACCGCTTCCTGTTGTCAGCTGCGGACTTTCATGTCAGTTTCAAAACCACGACAACAAGGCACACGTTGCTGTCAATGATTTGGATTCATACATTCAGGACGCACTTGATTTAATTGAATTTGCCAATGGAGATGTAACTACCAAATGGGGAAAACTACGTGCTGATATGGGTCATCCGGCTTCGTTCAATTTGAAAATGATGGCTGTAGGTAATGAACAATGGGGACCTTTGTATCCTGAGCGTCTCCAACCCTTTTTGAAGGCTATTCGTGCTAAATATCCGAATTTCAAAATTGTAGGAACTGCAGGACCAAGTCCGGATGGAAAAGATTTTGATTTCGGTTGGAAAGAAATGAAACGATTGAAAGCTGATCTGGTAGACGAACATTATTACAAAGATCCTCAATGGTTTCTGGACAATGCTAAACGCTACGACAACTATGACCGCAAAGGTCCGAAAGTATTTGCCGGTGAATATGCCTGTCATCCGAAAAATCGTAAAAACAACTTCGAGTCAGCACTTTGTGAAGCTGCTTTCATGACAGGATTTGAACGAAACGCTGATGTGGTTTATCAATGCACTTACGCACCTCTTTTTGCGCATGTTGACGGTTGGCAATGGAAACCCGATTTGATATGGTTCGATAATCTACATAGTGTGCGTTCAGTAAACTATTACGTTCAACAACTTTATGGGATGAATGTTGGAACGAACGTTCTTAGCACTGTTGAAAATAAATTGCCTCTTGCCGGACAAGATGGTATCTATGCTTCGTCTGCATTAGATAAAAACAAGAACGAGATTATTCTGAAAATTGCAAATACGTCAGACGTAGCTAAAAAAGTAACGTATATCTTCAATGGGTTGAAAACCGCTGACCGCAAAGGAACCCAAACGGTTTTGAAATCAGATAATCCTGATCAGGAAAATACGCTTAATAATCCCAATGCAGTGGTTCCTGCAATCAGGGAAATTCAGATAACTGGCAACACATTAGAAGTAGAATTAGCTCCTAAGTCATTTGATTTATTCACTATAAGATTGTAATAATTTAAATAGGTACTGCAGAAAAAATATCAGCACCATCAAGTTATAAGAAGGTTTATTGAAATCCGTTTCAATAAACCTCTTGTATTATTGGATGAATGCAACAATGATCATCATTATACATTATATAAGTTCGATTTTCACTACTATTAAATTCGTAAATTCAATGGTTCATTATAAATAAAACATAATCTTAGATTCCCTTCGGGAATCAATGTGAATTGAAAATCGGCGTAGCCAATAACCGTTCCGATACATCGGGATGGGTAAAACATACAACCACGACAGAACCCAAAAGAGGTTTAATAACAGTATTTTATAATGATATTCAGCCCACTTCGGGGCTGGAGTTGTGTTTTGATTTTCATCCCCCGGCTGCGCTTCACTTACCGGGGGTTATTCACATTTAGCCACTCTGTGGCAATAAGTAGTCTTTCAATTGACTCTTATATTCGTAACTTATATAATTTCTATTGAATCTTATTATTGATTGTTTGATTTCGTTTGCATCTAACCCAACAACAAAGCAAGACAGAAAATCCATTGAGGCAATACTTCTTCTCTCGTGATAAACCTTTTAGAACAAATTAAACTTATATAGTTTATAGAAAAGCAGAAGTCTCATAATTATATATGTGCACGTTTTTAGTTGAGGGTGGATAAATGGGTTTGTAACTTTTTTTTCTCTTTGTATACAATTGTCCACTATAAATAAACATCTGTTTACGATGCCACAATCTACTATACATATATTTGTACCGGTAAGACAAACTAATTATCAATACTTTTGACTGAACTTATTTCAGCAATACAAAAATTAGTTTCTACTCCTTACGAAATACAATTCACAAGATATACTAATCATTTAAAATTATCAAGTTATGAAAACAAATCATTCACCTTAGTTTAATTCCATTACTTTCTCTGATTTAACTTTTTATTTATAACCATGAAAATTCACAAAAACCAAAAAGTATGTATAAAACATCAAGAAATGAAGCTACTGATGCAATTTTGTGAATTGAAGGAGTGCTTGATTGAAAAAAGATCTAACTCCCTGTAAACGATTAAAAGCAGAATAGTCGAATTTCAAATATGGCCTAAAATCTGACTACTATTCCTGTTATGAAACAAAATCAACGTGTAGGGTGTAAACCTGACACTTTAGTTATATTAATATAAATAACAATTAATTCTAATTTTATGAAAATCACAAAACTAATGACGTGCACTGTGTTTGCAGTAGTCTTGGCTTTCAGCTTAGTTGGATGCGATGACCTTGGATCCTATCCAATCAATGCCATTTCTGACCTGCAACACAAGATAGACTCAATTGCAGCTGCAAAACCGAACACAGGTGACACAATATACGTCACCATTGCTACCCCAATAGTGGGAAACGAGGATAATAGTTCCGCTTGGTGGACTGCATTCTCTGATTACTTCACCATTCCTTCCAACAAACTCTTGCATATGGAGTTTATCAACTACGGTTCAGGTGTCAATAACTGGAATAACTGGAATCTTTGCGTTGCCAATGCAAAACGTGATGCCGCTAGTTATGCTGAATACTTTGTCCTCCGTTCAGATGCTTACGGATGGGGTGGCACAATGGTATCTCAAGGTTATCTTTTCGATGCCAGTAAGATTACTAATGATTACCCTGATACCGATGCAGATGGCGATATTTGGAACGACTTCCGCAAAACGATGCAAGGTGCACATGTTACTATTGAAATTGACCACGCTTCTACCGGTTATGTACTTGTAACAGCTACTATAGTTGGAACTAATGGTACAACGATGACAGAAACATATCAAGAAAAAGTTTCCGGAGTTGATGATCTCGTTTCTTCCTTAGCTTGCGATGGCAGTCATTTCCTAATGAAAAAAGCCTACCTCATTCCTTCTAAAGTTATTTATCAACCCGAAACACCTACAGAAAAAGTAACTTACAGAGCAGAAATGACTGCAACCATAACAACAGCAACAAATCAAGTATATAATTATACATACTTTGCTAAGGGACTTCCGGAAGGAGGTTTTGGTTCATTCTTGATTACCGATGGTGGACACATGGTAATGGATCCTACTGAAACTTATTATTGTGCTCTTGCTGACATAACAAATACTGCAGCATGGTTTTATCCCTATTCTTCGGCAACAACTGTTGGCGCCGTAGATAATAGTACACTATGGTGGAGTGCATTTACTAATTATACCTCAGTAACGGGTGAAGGATATTTCCACTACAAATTTGTAAACTATTCTAGTAAAGCCAACAATTGGAATAACTGGCTTCTTGCTTTAACTAATGGACAAAGCCGTAGTAGTCTAAATTATAAAGAATACTTTATACTACGTGCTGATAATTTTGGTTGGGGTACATATTATCAGGGAGCCAATCTAACTAATGATTTCAATTTTGACAACTTCAAAACTGACATGGATGGTGCTACTATTGTGATTTCCTTAAAAGTTTCTGTAGAGAGTACAAAAGCAGCTAACGTCAGTAAGATTTTGAAAAGCAGAGCATTGAAACCTGGAGAGACAATAAAATAGCACACTAAAAGTAGATTAATCACTAAGATAAAATCGATATACAATGAAATATACATATTTATTCCTATTAGGATTGCTGGCACTAGTAGCACCGGCAATATATGCAGAAAGCACCGGCAATACCGACCAGATGTCAATAACTCAACCGGGCAATATAACAGTAAAAGGTCAAATTGTTGACGAAAAGGGAGAGCCGATTATTGGTGCATCCATAAAACAAAGTGGTACAACGAATGGTACCATAGCTAATCTTGATGGAGAATTCTCTCTTTCTGTTCCTTCAAATGCTAAGCTGGTAATATCATCTATAGGATGCAAAAAGCTGGAAGTAACCATTGAAAATAAAACAAACCTTGGAAAGATTACTCTAATTTCTGATTTGAAAGAGCTAAGCCAAGTAGTAGTAATAGGTTATGGCACACAGCGGAAAGTTGATCTTACAGGCTCAGTGGCCATTGTCAACACCGAAGATTTGAAAAAAGTATCTAACTCAAATATCTCGAGCATGCTGGAAGGGAAAGTAGCCGGTGTCCAAATTACAAGTGACGGACAACCGGGTGCAGATCCTACTGTTCGTATTCGTGGTATCGGTTCGTTTGGTAGTACCGCACCTCTGTATGTAGTAGATGGAGTACCAATGGGAACAACTATACGCGACTTTTCTCCAAATGACATCGAATCTCTTCAGGTACTGAAAGATGCTTCGGCTGCTGCCATTTACGGTTCCCGTGCAGCCAATGGTGTGATTATCATCACCACAAAGCAAGGTAAGAAAAACCAACCTATGAGAGTAGACTACAGTGGTTACACTGGTTTTGACAATGTTCAAAAAGGAGTGTATGATGTAATGGACTCTAAACAATATGGTCAGTACATAAACTCGGCCTTCTCCAATAGCAACATGAATGTTCCCGGTGGATACGATCCTACCAACGCAAACTATTTATATAATACTGATGGCAGTGCAAAAGTGAACACAGACTGGTTTAAAGAAGCATTCAAAACCGGTATTCGTCAGAACCATAATATCAATTTGTCTGGAGGTGGTAATAACAACACTTACAATATCGCTCTCGACTACTATAACCAAAAAGGAACTATGGTGGGTGCCGGTCCAAACTTTGAACGTTACTCAGGACGTGTCAACAATACGATGACTGCCAAATTTATCAAATTCAAAACAAACCTCGTGTATAGCCATAGTCGTCAGGACAATATGGCTCTCAGCAATGCCAACGAGTATGTACAGGGTCTATATGGTTCACAATATCCTGTAATGGCTTCGGTATTGCTGACGCCTCCAACCATCAAGGCTTACGATCCATCAACCTGGGTGCTTGATGATAAAATTTCGGCTGCAACAAATTATAAATACGACTCGTACGGTTATGGCACTTACTATGACGATGTGCATGGCGACTTGCGTGTAACAAACGTGCTGTTGGAAAATAATTTAATAAAGAGGAACTCAACGGTTGACCGCATTGTTGCTTCTGGTTCTGCAGATGTTGACCTACTTGATATGGTTGGACGGAAAAACAACAACCACAAGTTAAATTACAACCTTAACGTGTCGTACAGCCGAACCTATGCAAAGGACTTAACATTTGTGCCTGCCTTTATACAGAGTACAACTAATTACCTGTCAAAGAGCGACGAAAACCTATCAGAGGGATATCGCAGTTACAGTGATGCTCTTATCGAAAATACATTAAACTACGATGGTAAGATAGGACGCCACCACATCAATGCCCTTATTGGTCAAACATTTGAGCGCGAACTCTATCACACCCTTACTGGCAAAGGTGTTGATATGACAGAGCCTTACTATCTACAGGTCAATAATGCCTCTACAACATCATCTGCAAGTGCAGAAAGCGAACATGTATTGACCTCTTATATCGGCCGTTTAAACTATGACTTTGATGGAAAATACCTGATTTCTGTAACCGGACGTCGTGATGGATCAAGCCGTCTTTCAGCAGATGACCGTTGGGGTTGGTTTCCATCCGTATCAGGAGGTTGGCGTCTGGATCGCGAAAGTTTCTTTCCTGTATCCGAATCGATTATGAACCTGTGCAAAATTCGCGGAAGTTATGGTGAACTCGGTAATGAGAACATCGGAGACTACCAATATATGGATGTAATGTCGAGAGGGAACTATACTTATAGCTTTGGAAATAACAAAGTTACCGGATCAGCAATATCCAACTATGTAAACACAGCCATCAAATGGGAAAAGAAGAAATCTCTTGATTTTGGTGCCGACCTTGCTTTTTTCAACAATCAGTTGGAATTTACCTGCGACTGGTATAAAAACACATCGAGTGACCTACTTTACAGCGTAGCAGTACCAACCAATGCCGGTGCTACCAACGGAACTGTAACCATGAACGCAGCAACCATGGTAAACTCAGGTCTTGAGTTCCTGCTTGCTTATCACAATCATAAAAACGCTGTTAAGTATGACATCTCGGCAAACTTATCTACCACTAAAAATAAAGTAACAAGTTTGGGTGTTTCAAACGAACCCCGTACAGATGGTTACTGCCGCACAGAGGTAGGACGTGAAGTTGGTTCATTTTATGGTTATGTTTCAGACGGGCTCTTCCAGTCGCAATCGGAAATTGACAACCGGGTCAACTCAAAAGGAACACATATCACTCAAGACGGAGCGCAACCGGGTGACGTAAAATATGCTGATCTCAATGGAGATGGAAAAATTACCGCTGACGACCAAACATACCTGGGTAGCGGAATTCCAAAAGTAAATTTCGGTTTTAATGCTCGTGTTGAGTGGAAAGGTTTTGATCTGAGCGTATCAGCTTATGGTGCTACCGGATTCAAAGCTGTAGATTTTGTTGACGTAACTTTGCACAGCTCATACGGGGCTCTCAACAAGAGTGTTGATCTGTTAAATGCTTGGACACCGGACAACACAAACACGAACGTGCCTCGCGTAGCATACAAATCAACCGGTTCAATCACCAACGATATGTTCAGCCAACGCTTTATTCAGAATGCTTCTTATCTAAAAATTGCAAACGTAGAATTGGGCTATAATTTCCCTGACAAATGGTTTGGTGGCTATATTAACGGCGTTCGCATATACGCATCGGCTCAAAACCTGGCCACTATTACCAAATATAAAGGTTATAACGTGGACTTTTCAGGAGGAACATTCACTCCGGGTTACAACTATTGCTCGTATCCAACACCTCAAACAATGATGTTTGGAGTACGCGCTTCATTCTAATAATAGAATCTTAAATAAGAGTATAATATGAAAAATATAAATAAAATTATAATTGTGTTGGTGCTTGTTATGGGCATGACTGCCTGCAATGACCAACTTAACGTTACGAACCCGAACAGTCAGACAACTTACGATTTTGGTAATACCGAGTCTGATCTTAATGAGGCGGTTATTGCATGTTACAACCGCATTCGTCTCGAAGGTACATTCGCCCGCGTTGGTTACACGCTGGATGCAGTGCGTGGCGACGAAGTTTGGAACTCATCTCAACAATGGTACTTGGAGTATGACAACCTCAACTCTCCTGGTACTATCGGAATTGGAGACGAATGGCCATGGCGTGATAACTATCATGTTGTAAACCGCACAAACTATGTATTGTCGAAAGTAGATGGTGTTAAGATGTCGACAGACTCTTACAATCAGATTAAAGGGCAGGCTCTCTTCTTACGTTCATTGGCATACTATGAACTGGCGACCTATTACCAGACCGTTCCATTGATTACAGACTATTCATCTTATTCAGACATCAACACCATGTATGCAGCCAACAATACTCAGGATGAGGTGTTTGATCAAATAGAAAAGGATTTGACAACCGCTATGCAGATATTGCCATCGCGCGGCAAAGGTGGTGAATGGGCTCAGGGACGTGCTACATGTGGTTCTGCTGCCGGTTATCTGGCTCGTGCACTGATGTTCCGTCACAAGTATACTGAAGCCTATGCTGTACTGAAAGACATCATAGCAGGCAAGTACGGAGCCTATGCCCTTATGGCAGACTATGGGGATAACTTCAAAGAAGGTGTCGCTTATGAAAATAACAAAGAGAGCCTTTTCGAAGTACAATTTATGGACTATGGTACAGGTGGTACAGATCAGGAATGGACTCCTGTAAATATAAGTTCGCAAGCAACTCAGGGGCACGCTGTAGAGAGCAACTACGCTTCCCAACAATTGGGCAGTTGGGGTGACCTTGCAGGATCACCATGGTTGTATAATCTGTTCAAAAAAGAAAATTCTACAGATGGTCGTCTCGATCCTCGTTTATACTGGACATTGGTAACCTACGAAAGTGATTATGGCAATTATAAAGGTGCTAAAACTGCAGCTTATCCGAATGGAGATCCTCGTAGCAACAAAGTTTATCAACAAGATATTACTGCAACTCCAGTATCAAACACAGCACAGGGCGGTATATCAATCGCTAAATTCACCAATGCCAGAACTAATATTTATAACACGATTACGACCGGTTTGCATTGTGGGATCAATTTACGCCTGATGCGTTATAGCGATGTGCTTTTACGTGCTGCCGAATGCGAAAATGAAATCAGTGGTCCAACCCAGGCTGCTATCGATTACATTAACATCGTACGTCGTCGCGTTGCACTTGCAGACTTAAAATTGTCTGACTTCACATCGAAAGACGCTCTTTTTGAACAAATAGCAAATGTTGAACGTCCGAAAGAATTTGGTTGCGAAAACGGACGCGGTATCGACTTGCTCCGTTGGGGATTCTTCTACAATACAGATCGTCTGAATCAGTTGGTTGAACATGCTTATTATAAACTCGATGGTACAGCCAACACAAATGTGCTTACAGCCGCAACTGCAAGTGCCTCATCGTTCCAATATTACTCTAAAGGGCATGAATATTTTCCAATATATCAGGGTACTCTTAATGCCAACCCGAATCTTAAAGGTAACTCGGCAAACAAGAGTGAAGATAATGGACCTGCATTCTTAGCTAAATGGGCTGTTCATCCTGTTGTAAAATAGGAATCAATTTCCTAAAATAGAAACTTCCTTATAGACGTATTTTTTCGTATGTTGATAAGGAAGTATTTTAACTATTTCTAATTGCTATCGGGCTTGTATATTTACAATACAGAAGGTTGATTCTCGTTGTATTTAGAGTCATCAACATACATATTTGTCATTTACTTATTATTTTCTTATCATGAAACTAAAATATTTCCCGATTTTATTAGTCGGCATTTCAGCCCTGTTATTTGTAGGGTGCAAAAAAGACGAACAAATCGTAACGGGCGGTACAGATGGAACGGATACAATAAAAAAATTCAGCATTCCTACTTATGCTGACGATTATTCCTCCATATCCTCCTGGTCGAATCGAGACAATTGGAATCTGGCTAACGTGCACGATCCGTCAGTAGCTTATTACAATGGCTATTATTACATGTACGGCACTGATGCTTCCTATGGAAATGCAGCCGAAGGGCATGGGCATTTTCAAGGCAAACGTTCAAAAGACCTGGTTAATTGGGATTGGGTAGGTGGTCCTTTTTACAATCCTCCTACTTGGGTTGCCGACTCGCTCAACGCCATTCGTACTCGCATGGGGCTTAGCGCCATTGATAAAAGCAACATTCAATACGGATATTGGGCACCCGTCGTGCGCAAGGTCTCCGTTGGAGGAAAAGATATCTTGAGGATGTACTACAGCATAGTGATATTTAATTTAATCAAAACAGGTAACATCCCCACTTATGGTACCAATGGCTCGATGACAAACTTTGATGGTAGCTGGACTGAGCGTGCTTTTATCGGTATGTGTGAATCGACAGATCCCGCAGGAGCTGTGTGGACTGATAAAGGTTTTGTTACCACTTCATCATCCGATCGCGGCTTAGATTACAATAGAGCAAATACATCGGATTGGAGTGCCTATTTCTACTACAACGCCATCGACCCTACTTATATCGTATCCCCCGAGGGAAAACATTACCTGATACATGGCTCATGGCATAGCGGCTTCGCTCTGTTACAACTTGATCCAACAAGCGGAAAACCCTTAAATAAACTGGGTAATCCATGGGCAAGCACTACAAGTGATCTTACAAGTAGATATGGAGTGAGAGTAGGCACACGTACAGCTTCATCGCGTTGGCAAGGTAGCGAAGCTCCCGAGGTAATATATAAAGATGGGTTCTACTATTTGTTTATGGCATATGATGGTCTGGATGTACCTTACAACACACGCGTGGTGAGAAGTACCAATATCGAAGGTCCGTATTTAGACATTACCGGACGCAACTTTACAAGCGGAAGCGGCGACTGCTACCCGATTGTAACACACCCGTACAAATTTAACCTCAGCAACGGTTGGGTTGGCATATCACACTGCTGCGTATTTCAAAAGGAAAATACCAACGACTGGTTCTTAATGTCACAAGGACGATTGCCAGCCAACGTTGGTGGCAACGCTTACTCCAATGCCCTTATGATGGGACATGTTCGTCGCTTGGTATGGTGTCCGGCTTCTACCAGCGAACCAAACAACCTGTGGCCAATAGCATTGCCCGAACGTTACGCCGCTGTACCTGACTACGGTACTATAACCAAAGACTCGCTTACAGGAACATGGGAGCACATAAACCTTAAATACAGCTATGGCGTACAAGACATCGCCTCTGCGCTAACCCTCAATGTCGACGGTACTATGTCGGGAGCTTTGACAGGTAATTGGAGTTATGATGCGGCAAAAAAGCAACTAACATTGGGCAACGTTGTTGTTTGCGTTGAACGCGAAGTTGATTGGGAATCCACCCCACGCCGTGTAACACTTGTGTATGCTGGAACAGAAAAAAATCTAAACGCAACATATTGGGGCAAAAAGAAAAAATAGTCGTTCCCTAATAAGTGTATAACTGCAAGATATACAATAAAATAAAATGACAAAACTTTTATTTGTATCAGCAAGATTTATCTTATTTGATGCCTAATTCTTGCAAGCGTTAATGTAACGCTCTCTGCAGTTGCATATAACTTCAAAAGAATGATGCCTTAATGGAAATCATCCCTTTGTATCCAGTCAGAATAACTTATTTGCTTAGTAAATTTGATTGTTAAATCCAAAAACATGCCTCTTTTAAAACTAAAATTGAGTTTTTTAAGGGTCGACTAAATAACTTTTGAAAATCAAAACGAATGCCCGCAATAACTATTAAAATCCCATTTACACAGAGAGTATTAAACATAAAAAACATTGTTTTTTCTTTCGTTCTATTGAGTTTGATTTTCTCTGTGCAACTGCCTGCCCAAAACGATGTAATCGTCCATGATCCGGTAATAATAAAACAAGATAGTACATATTATGTCTTTTGTACAGGATGGGGTATTTCCGTTTTTTCCTCGAAGGATATGATAAACTGGAAAAACGAAAAACCGGTTTTTACTAAAGGACCTCAATGGGCTATTGATTCAATACCAGAGTTTAAAGGTCATATCTGGGCACCGGATATTTCTTTTTACAACGGAGAATACTACCTGTATTATTCAGTTTCGGCTTTTGGAAAAAACACTTCTTGTATTGGCTTGGCAACGAACAAAACACTTGATCCGAAAGACCCTGCATTTAGCTGGATAGATCACGGGAAAGTAATTCAATCTATTCCGGGTAAAACAAACTGGAATGCTATTGACCCCAATCTGGTTGTTGATGAAACCGGTACTCCGTATTTGTGTTTCGGCTCTTTTTGGGATGGCATTAAAATGGTAAAGCTTTCGCCGGATGCCAAGAGTATAGATGAAGATCTCAGACTTATTCCCACTATTGCTTCTCGAAAAGCAGATCCGAATATGGAAAACCCTCCGGCAGTGGAAGGCAATCCTGTCGATGCCGGTGGAAATGCCATTGAAGCACCGTTTATTTTCCGCAAGGGAGCGTATTATTATCTGTTTGCTTCCATTGATTATTGTTGCAAAGGAATAAATAGCACGTATAAAATGATTGTCGGTCGGTCGGAAAAAGTTACTGGCCCTTATGTAGATCAGGCGGGAGTCCCGATGATTAAAGGAGGTGGAACTATTGTTCTGCAAGGAGATGATAACTGGCATGGAGTGGGACACAATGCAGTAGCCACTTTTGATGGAATTGATTATCTGGTTTTTCACGCATACGATGCTCATGATGATGGAAAACCAAAATTAAGAATAGAAAAACTGGAATGGGACAAGAATAGCTGGCCCACAGTTGTAAGAAAATGATATAACTTTATGATAAGCAGGAGAGGGTGCCATTTGATGGCACCCTCTCTGTTTTGATGAAAATTATGCCTTAAAATGGCAAGTCATCCTCTGCATGAGGAGGCGCTTGTAAGGAGTCTGCTTGAGGAGCTGCAACCGAATTAAGTGCTTCTGTATTTTCCGGTTTCTTACCTAAAAGTTGAATGGTATCAGCAAAAATTTCTGTAGTATAACGTTTTATTCCGTCTTTCTCCCACGAACGGGTTTGGATTTTTCCTTCTATATACAATTGACTCCCTTTACGAATATATTTTTCGGCTAGTTCAGCGAGCCCTCTCCAGGCAACGATGTTATGCCATTCTGTACGTTCCGGTACTTGTGTTCCGCTTTGTGTAGTGTACCCTCTTTCGGTAGTTGCCAATGTGAAATTTGCAACAGCCAGACTCTTATCCAAATAACGCACTTCGGGATCTTTCCCAACATTTCCAACTAAAATTACTTTGTTAATAGACATGATTTTTTTGATTTAATGGATTAATAATTCAATGTTAATTCGCCATAAAAATAAATGTTTTTTTTTATATAACAAGCAAAACCGATTGAATATTTTAATCTCTTTAAAATATTCAATCGGTTTTGCTTGCGTAATTGCTTCTATACATCAAACCTGCATCATGTTCTGATATGTTTGATTTGTGCTATACTGTAGACTCTGTTAATTAGCCTTCGTAATCAACCGCAGCTCTAGAAGTTTTGACTTTCCCGATATATGAAGCAACACGTTTATGCTCAGGATGCTCCTGGTAAATATCCAGCGCTTCTAAATTCTCAAATTCTGAGTATAATGCAATATCATAATTGGTTTTAGGAGCGTTCGGAGTATTAATTCCAACTTCTATTTTTTTTATTTCGGGAATAAAATTAGTCAGATTTTCCAGCTCATACTTGATAATTTTAGCATTCTCAGCTTTCGATTTTCCTTCGGCATTTTCGGCTAATCCGAAAAAAACAATGTGCTTAATCATATAAATAAATGTTTATTTGTTTAACTTGTTTGATTTTAATATTCAGTATCAATATTTATTTACAAATAACTTTGTAATTTTTATTGTTGATTTTCAAAAAATAAATTCCTTTTCGGGTTGGTATAAAAAAGCGTCCTTGAGTTAATTCACCCACTAAAAGTAACTGACCTGTAAGAGCTAATAATTTTATTTTGTTTGACCCGCTTATTATCGTAATGTAAATTCCTTCTGAAGTGGTAGTAAAACTGACGTTTTCGTTACCCGAGGCGGGGGCATTGTTTCCGGTAGTTGGGTCGTTTTCACCTTTAACCCAGATGTTTTGAGAACCGTCAATTCTGATTATCATATTTTGATTGCCAGAATGCGTGTCACTCTTCGAACTGTTTTGAGCAAAGATATTTGCAAAAAACAGCATCAAAAATGATACAGTGATAATTCTTTTAATCAGCATATTAGTAGACTAATTCTCAAGTTTTAAAGTTCGTGGCGCATTCTGTCGGGATAATCAACTGTATAATGTAGTCCCCGGCTTTCTTTCCGCAATAGCGCTTGTTTGATAATCAGATAAGCAATACTTATAACGTTTCTAAGTTCGCAAATTTCTCTGGAAACAACTGATTTTTCAAATAAGTGTTCTGTTTCGCGATATAGAATTTCTAATCTGTTTAACGCACGTTTCAAACGCAGATTTGAACGTACAATTCCTACATAGGTACTCATAATTTGCTCCACCTCACGGAAGCTCTGGGTAATTAATACCATTTCTTCGGGAAGCGAAGTACCTTCATCATTCCAATCAGGAATCGCCTCATTAAATGTTAAGTGCTTAATCTTACTTATGGCATCTTTCACAGCTGCATCAGCATAAACAATAGCTTCAATCAGTGAGTTTGAAGCCAGTCGGTTGGCGCCATGCAGCCCGGTGCATGAGCATTCGCCTGCAGCATATAACCTATTGATGGAAGAACAACCATTTAAGTCAACGACTATGCCACCACATAAATAATGTTGAGTGGGTGATACAGGAATAAAATCTGTAGTGATATCGATGCCTAGTTCCAAACACTTTTTGTAGATATTCGGAAAATGCATTTTAGTCTCTTCCGGATTCTTATGAGTGACATCCAGGTATACAAAATTATGCCCCCGAATTTTCATTTCGTTATCTATTGCTCTGGCCACAATATCACGCGGTGCTAACGAACCACGCTCATCATATTTCTGCATAAATTCTTTTCCATCCTGTGTGCGCAAAACTGCTCCATAACCTCGAATCGCTTCGGTAATAAGAAAAGTTGGTCGTTCGCCCGGATGGTACAATGCTGTTGGATGAAACTGAACAAATTCCATGTCTTTAATAATTCCACGTGCACGATGCACCATAGCTATGCCATCGCCGGTGGCAATTTCGGGGTTTGTCGTTGTGGAATAAACACTCCCAATTCCGCCTGTGGCAAGCAGAGTGACTTTAGAAAGAAAAGTATGGATATTGTTGGACTGCTGATTTAGTACATAGGCACCGTAGCATTCAATTCCCGGTGTGTGGTGAGTCACTATTTGTCCCAAATGGTGCTGTGTAAGAATTTCGATAGCGAAATAGTGTTCATAAACTTCAATTTCAGGATGAGCTTTTACCTGTCGGATTAAGCTTTCCTGAATTTCGTAGCCTGTATTGTCTTTGTGATGCAAAATTCGGTGTTCTGAATGTCCACCTTCGCGATGTAAGTCAAAAAGTCCTTGTTCGTTCTTATCAAAATCAATTCCCCATTTGAGAAGTTCTTCGATTTGTGATGGAGCCTCTTTAATAACCTGCTCCACGGCAGCCAGATTACAATGACCATCGCCGGCAATCAGCGTATCTTCGATATGCTTTTCGAAAGTGTCAGGATCGTAAGTTACCGAGGCAATACCACCTTGCGCGAAAGAGGTGTTTGATTCGCTAAGTGTGGTTTTACATAGCAAAGCAACTTTGCCATGCTGAGCGGCTTTAAGGGCAAAACTAATGCCGGCTATACCACCGCCAATAACTAAAAAATCAAATTTACGTGTCATTCTTTATGCTTGAATGAAAATTCTACCATATTCATATTAAAACAAATACGGCCTAAATAAGTTGAAAAAGATTGAGCAGTAGTGTTATTTACTGCTCAATCTTTGTAATGTATTATATACTCTTAATATAAACTCTTCTTTTCTTGTGATTTACATTTTCAAAACTTCCCCATTGTGACGACATTTTCATGTTCGTTTCTAATTCAGGATTAGATTCTGCAAATTTGTATCCATTTTTTGCACTTGCCGGCATTATGTCAGCAAACATGATTGAGTTTACACCTTTATTCTGATAATCGGGATGCACAGCCATCAAATAAAGATCAACCACATCGTTTTTATTTAAAGCACTCAACATGTAATACCAGCCAAATGGTAACAGGCTTCCTTTGGCCTTTTGTAGAGCTTTGGTGAAACTAGGCATTGCGATTCCGAGTGCTATGACATCATCTTTTTCATCCACAACAACTGAGATAGTATCTAATCTGAAAAAGCTAAAGTACAATTTAATGTAAAATGCAATTTGCTTTTCATTCAGTTTGGTAAAACCATACAAGTCCTTGTAGCATAGATTTAGCAAGTCAAATATCTTAGAAGCGTAATTAGTAACTACCTCTTTTCTGTTTTTGAAATACTTGGGTGTTAAATTATATTTTTGTTTAACGATTTCTGCGATTCGGAAATATTTTTCCGGAAACACTTCAGGAACAGTAATCAGGTATTCATTCCAATCCATGTCTTTTACAAATCCGTATTTCTCAATATGTTCCGGGTAATAAGGGTAATTGTAAATAGTAGCTAAAGTTCCTGGTCTGTCATAACCTTCAATCAACGTACCTTCTTTATCAAAATCTGTGAATCCAAGCGGACCGTGAATCGAACTCATTCCTTTTGCTTTCGACCATGCGATAGCTGCATCAAAAAGAGCTGTTGAAACTTCTAAATCATCAATAAAGTCAACCCAACCAAAGCGGGCATGTTCCTGATCCCAGGTCTCGTTCCCTACCGGATTAATTATAGCTGCAATTCTACCTACAATTTCATTATTTTTATAAGCTAAATAATATACTGTATCACAAAAATCTAAAGCCGGATTTCTCCCTTTTGTTAAGTTTAATAAATCATCCATCATAAGTGGAGGAGCAGCAAACTCACAATCTTTGTATAGATTAATACCGAACCATATGAATTTTTTTAACTCTTTCTTTGACTTTACTTCAAGGATTGATACAGACATATTTTATTTGAAATTAAATTTTTATTTGAAAATCGTGTAAAATAACGGAAAATTATCGCAACTGGCAAAATTTTACAACGATTTCATTTTTTTTATAGACTATCTATTTGGAATTCAGAATCTCCTTTGCGTGTTAATTAAAATCCTATTCACAGTCAACCTAGTTGATAGTGAATAGGATTTTATATTTATTCAGAAACATTTCCTGTTCTTTTCAAAACGCCCCAACTTACCAGTTCTCCTTTTATGGCTTTTATATAAGCCTTGAAAAGTACAACGAACAGTAATTGTCTGTAAACAAAACGCTGAACAAAGAGATACAATGCTTTTCTTAGTGTGAATTTTTGATGATCGTAGTGATATGCTAATGATGCAATCAGGCAATCAATAAAATAGTAAAGCAAGTAGAAGAAAATATATTGTTCGGCATCGTGTGTAAATAATCCTGCTATAAACAAAATATCCACTAAGGGTGAAAGTATAGGGATTAAAAAATTAAATATTAATAAATTAGGTAATGCCATTAAGCCAATGTTCGGTTTCCTGAAACTAAATAATAAATCGCGATGTTTCCAGAAGCTCTGCATCATTCCGAATGTCCACCGCGAACGTTGTTTCATGAACATATTCAAGGTTTCAGGAGCTTCAGTCAGAGCTAACGCTTCGTTGCAGGTACGAATTTTATAACCCGCACGTAGCATGCGCAAAGTCAAATCGCAATCTTCGGCTAATGTATCGGTAGTAAATCCTTCAACCTCTGTCATTGCCGATTTACGAAATGCTCCGATTGCACCGGGCACTACCAATATTGCATTGACGGCATCATAAGCCCGACGGTCAAAATTTTGACTGGTTGTATATTCTATTGATTGCCAATGTGTGAGCATATTAACGGTATTTCCAACCCGAACATTTCCTGCTACAGAACCTACTCGCGAATCTTCGAAAAAAGGAATCATCTTCGATATGGCATCAGCAGGTAAAATTGTATCTGCATCAATACAAACCAATATTTCTCCCGATGCATATTCAATTCCGAAATTAAGCGCTGCGGCTTTTCCACCGTTGGTTTTTGTCAGCACTCTCACTTTGGAATTATCTTTAAAAGCTGTATTTACAATATTGAACGTATCATCTTTCGAACCATCATCCACAAAAATCACTTCTAAATCGGGGTAACTGGATTTCAGTAAATAATTGACTGTTCGTATTGCATTCACTTCTTCGTTAAATGCCGGAACAATAACACTTACTTTAGGTTGATAATTTACAGCCACAAATTTCTTTTTCTTTTCTTTATATCGCTGAATGATTGCCAGCAATCCGATTAATAATAATCTGGAAATTATTAATATGATTGCAACAATAAAGAATCCATCCAGAAAATGTTCCCAGATAAAGGTAAGTGTAAAGAAGATTAAGTCAAGCTTATCGGTAAATTGAAACTGATTATGTACTTTAGGCATTACCTGATCACGCGTTTTGTCCATTAACTCAGAAACTGTAACAAACTCAAAACCTTGCGACCGGTAATAATCAATTATCTTTGGTAATGCAATGATTGTTTGAGAACGATCACCACCGGCATCGTGCATTAAAAGGATATTTCCATCATGCATATGTGCTTTGGCTCTGGCTACAATTGTATCAGCTGTAACGTCTTCTTCCCAGTCATTTGGATCGATATAAGATGTTACACAAATAAAACCTTCGTCGTGAGCCACAGATAATGATCTGATTTGTGAAAGCTTAGTTGGTTCAGCATCAGTAATGTATGGTGGACGGAACAAAAGTGTAGAATACCCAAGAATACTTTCCAATAATAATCTGGTTGAGCGAAGTTCTATACGTTCCCGATTATCAGAAGTTACTTCTAAGTTAGGGTGTGTATAAGTATGATTACCAATTTCATGACCTTCTTTATACTCTCTTCTGATAAGTGGGATGTTATTTTGGATGTTCGCACCGGTTACAAAGAATGTCGCGGGAGCTTTTTTCTCTTTTAAAATATCCAGAATTTTTGGTGTGTAATCATCGTTGGGACCATCATCAAACGTTATAGCGATTTTTTTTGGATATTTTGAACCAAACCTTTTCAATAAAAATGAACTTGGAAGCGATAAATATTGCTCATCCGTAATTAGCTGGTCTTTATTGTCATATTTGAATTTAGTGTGACCATGATCCGGCTCGTTGAGCATTTCAAGAATCTCACCTTTTTTTCCATCGTAATTTACGGCTAAAATTGAGTTGATATGTTCAAATGCTTTGTAATTAAATGGGTGTAATTTCAAATAATTTTCATCAAGATTCTTTGAGTAGAAATTCCAGATGCGTTCATCTTCAGATCCCAGGAACCATAAAGCTACCCCGGCAGCATTATAATCCTGAGCTGTACGTATGATATTGAATGTTCCGGCCGCATCGTTGCAGTGTGCTTCGTGTTGCGCTCCATTGTCATCGTAATAATATAAAGTTAAATCAGATTGTCCGAAATTGAAATACACAGGCTCGTTGTGTTCTTTAGCCATTGAAATCAAACCCTGATAAGTAATTCTGGCTCCGGGTTCTCCTTTTTGCCAATCGAAGCCATACGATGCGACGCATAAAATAACCTTTTCAGAAGCAACTTCTCTCATTGCTGCATCAATCGATTTTTCAACGAAATTTAATGAAGATATACTTCCAGCAGGATCATCCGGCGAATGTTCGTTGTAGGCCATCAAAAAGATAAAGTCATAGTACTGAGCTATATCTTTGTAAGTTACGCCTTCATCTGTCGGATTGATATCTACAGTTGTGATATAACCCTGAGCATGAAGAGTGGTGGAAAGTTCTTTAGAAAACTGAAGAAGATAAGGGTGAGCACCTTTGGGCAGATTTTCTAAGTCAATATTAATTCCCTGAAAATCATTTTTTTCTAACAAGTTTTTAATGCGTGAGATTAAGACTTTACGAGTTCGGGGATTTTTAAGCATTATATAAGTGCTGTCTCCATTCCAACGTTTGTTGAAGAAGTTACTCAGCATCGGTACAACTGCAACCTTATGATTTTGAATAAAGTCAAGTGTTTCATTATCGATTCTTACATCGAGATTTCCTTTGGTATCTTTCTGAAAAATCCATTCAGGTAAAACCATGTTTAGCTGATTGATGTTTTTGTGCAACGAGATACCTGAGTTCGGATCCCAGTTTACATAAAATCCTGCACGAACAGGTAAAAACTTTGCAGCTTCCGGTGTGTGTATTACATGGAATTTATTTTTGGCAATTTTCTTATGTCTTTTTCTGTACTTATCTAAGTGTTTCGCAAAAGCAATTTGTTCCGACTTTGATACATAAGCTTTTGATTTATCTTCATTAAGATCCGGGAGCTTTTTTGCATTATAGGTCAATACTTTTAAATCATAGTCGCGTTTATTCAGCAACGAAATGCCCACAGAAGCAATGATTACAATTAAAAAGACTACTAAAATGCGTACAAACCAAATAAAACTCTTCCAGCGAGTTGACGAATTAGTTTGGAAAATCTGCTTTTGCATATTGATAAATTTAGTTTTATTTAATCTAAATAAAAGGACAATTTTATAAGTTAGTTAAAGAATCGACAGGAATAAATTATTTGCGTTCGAGTAATACTACATTCTCCACATGATGTGTATGTGGAAACATATCAACAGGTTGTACGGCAACTACTTTGTAATTTTTGTCGAGTAAAGACAAATCTCGTGCCTGAGTTGCCGGATTGCAACTAACATAAACTATTCGTTGAGGTTCGGCAAAGAGAATAGCGTTAATAACATCTTCATGCATGCCAGCTCGTGGTGGATCGGTAATGATTACTTCCGGCTTTCCATGCCTCTCTATGAAGGCGGCATCCAAAATATCCTTCATATCTCCGGCATAAAACAAGGTGTTGTTAATATTATTCAACTCTGAATTTACAAAAGCATCTTCTATAGCTTCGGGAACATATTCAATGCCAATAACTTGTCTGGCCTGGTGAGCAACAAAGTTAGCAATGGTGCCTGTTCCTGTGTAAAGGTCGTAAACTAATTCGTTTCCTGTAAGTTGAGCAAATTTACGAGTTATTTTGTAAAGTTCGTAAGCTTGACCGGAATTTGTTTGGTAGAAAGATTTAGGACCTATTTTAAATTTCAATCCTTCCATTTCTTCGTAAATACATTCATTTCCTTTGAAAACAAGGACTTCCTGATCGGTGATAGTGTCGTTTGCTTTCGAGTTTATGATGTATAATAATGAAGTGATTTGTGGAAATTTGTCGGCAATATGTTGCAGCAGGGCATTTTGAATTTCTTTGTCTTCATGAAAGAATACCATAATTACCATCAACTCGCCAGTGGAAGTAGTGCGAATCATCAACGTGCGCAAAAAGCCTTCCTGATTGCGTAAGTCAAAGAAAGTAAGGTCATGTTCCAATGCATAGCGACGAACCTCATTTCTTATTTCGTTTGAATCTTCGGTTTGCAACCAGCATTTATTTATATCAAGAACCTTATCGAACTGCCCCGGAATATGAAATCCCACAGCATTCATAGTTTCGAACACTTTTCCTTCTGCAATTTCTTCGTTTGTACGCCAGCGTTTATTGGAGAAGGTGTATTCCAACTTGTTGCGGTAGAATTCGGTTTTTTCAGAACCAAAAATAGGTAAAATTTCCGGTAATTCTATTTTGCCAATGCGAGTCAGGTTATCAACGACTTGCTTTTGTTTGTAACGAATTTGTTCAGAGTAGGGGAGGATCTGCCATTTGCAGCCACCGCAGATTCCATAATGTTCGCAAACAGTTTTCGTGCGGTTTTCGGCATAACTATGAAAATGAATGGCACGCGCTTCCATAAAATGGCTTTTCTTGCGTGTAACCTGTAAATCAACAACATCACCGGGAACAACAAAAGGAACAAAAACTACTATGTCGTTAACTTTGGCTATGGCTTTGCCTTCGGCGGCAATATCAGTGATAGTAATTTTCTCAAGGATAGGATGTGGCTTTTTATTTTTGGCCATAAAAATGGGTCACTTTAAATTATATGTTTCAGGCTGCGAAATTAGCTATTTTTATTGATATGACAAGAATTACTTAATTTTCTGTCAAGTAAAATGAGTATAAATAATTCCGGATAACATCAATAGGGAACAATGTGAATTAGCATATAATTAAACTTGAAATTTTGAATTCTTGATGCTGAGTATTATTTGTTTAAAGTGGGTTTTCTTCGAAATTTTGAATGTTCTGCTATCAGAGAAAAGCTTGAATTAATGAGCTTTATTTGTTTGGAATGCTTTGTAACTAATTTGCGTTGATTTTATTGTGCAAGATGTCTGAAATTTCAAAATTATTATGAAAAATGAAGTTAAAGTTTCGATTGATGTTAGTTAAATAATTAATAGTTTTTCAATAAATAGTGCGTTAGAAATATTCTAAATATCTAAATAAAGTCCCATATTTCCTCGATTTTAATGATGTGTTTTTGACAAGTGAACGTGATTAGATTTTTAAAGGTTAAAAAATAGATGTTTGCGGATAGAATAAATGGTTGTGCATTTGAAAGCGTTTATCTATTTTTGTAGTATAAAATAGTGTTTTTATGTAGCAAAAACTATTGTTAAAGGCGGTTGAACCAAAAAAAATAAAAAAAAACGCGGTTTAATAATATATTAACACAATTAGTAGTATAAGTAGATTTCGCACCTAAGAAATTTTACAATATAAATCGAGTTTGTTTGTTAAATAGTTGGTTGTTTAGTTTGTAGCTTAAACATTGAGTATTTAAGATTTTTCTGAATAGAATAACCGAAATGCCGTGCTTATGAAGAGAAAATTACTACTTCTACTCTTTACTTTATATATATTTATTTTTAGTTCCTTTGCCGAAGGAAGTGTAAATCTATACCCCAATGGATGTACAGGTAAAAGAGCTTATTTGTTATGCCGTAACCCCTCGACTGATGATCCAGCCCAATTTAATGTGTTTCCTACTCAAGGTACAGTTAAAGTATATGCTAAAGCTGGTGAAACCTTGTATGTTGGTTCTAGTGTACAAGGGAGAAAAATATCTACTACAGGAACTGTTAATCTTCGATCACCTAACGGTAATACCTATACATCTGGAACAAGCACAACAGTAGGTCTTATTGCTAATCGAACGCAGGAATTAAACGGTCCTAAACGTGGAACTCACAATTCACCATCTTATTATACACCTTATACACACGTTGTAACTGCTGCTGAAGAAGGAATTTGGGAAATTGACTTTATTGCAATGGAAACTACTTCTACTGCAGGAGAGGATATCTTAGCCGATAGTGATTGGTCAACAGGAACTACCCAGACAGCGGCAACAACGACTTGCGGTGCAATGATTGCTGCTTTTGATGTGTCTGTGGGAAGTGCATCTGATAATGCAACTCTTGTTCCCGGTAGACTTTACACAAATTTATTTAATGGCTCAGTTTCAGGCGGGACTTTTACATCACCTGCTGGTTATTTTTATGGAACATTTTATGTGTTAACTAATACAGGTTATACCTATAAAGTTCAAACCAATGGACAAAATGGTTATTCTTTTGGTTTTTTTGCGAACAATAAAGGAATTCAATTGACTAATGGAACTCCTATTGTAACAACTAAGCCATATAGTTATAAAGGAGGTTCGCCATCATATCTGAGTAAAAATTTTACAGGGTTTACAGCCACAGCTCAAACGCAGATGTATGATCCACGTGAGCCTGATAATGGAATAGAGGATATTAATCATAAATTATTCTTTGCAAAACCAGGTACGGACTTGCCTCTAAGTGCCTCTATTAGCTATAATGGAAAAGCTGCAACTACTACATGGCTCAAAACTCCGGCTCCTCAACCTAAAATGACAAATCTCGCTGTGATTGGTGCAGAAGGTAGTGGAGATCCAATAATTGGACCTGATGGAACATATATAACTTTTACATCGAATGTTCAGGGGAGCTATGTGATATGGATAGATGTAGATAATAACGGCGTTTTCACAGATGCAGTTGATAGAAAAATAACCGGTGATTGCGATACAGGGTTTAATAGTGTTGGCTGGGACGGTAAAGATGGTAATGGAACATTGATTACATCCAGCAAAGCAATAGCTTTACAAGGCAAGATCACTGCAGGAGAAGTGCATTTTCCTCTTACAGACGTAGAAGTGAATCCTAATGGAATGATTGTGGAGTTAACCAGTGATGATGGGAGTTTTACACCTGTTTCTGGTAAAGATATCGTGTATTGGAATGATACAGGAATATCAAAAACAGGTACGACTTCAAATCCAATAAATGAATCTGCTGGAGTTTCCAGTAACACAAACGGTCATAAATGGGGAACCTTTAGTACTAATGGTACAAATGATTTTGGAAATCAGCAATTATTAGATACATGGGCCTATGTCCCCAGTGATATAGCATCTACCTCGATAAATGTAGAAGTAAAGAAATTAGATCTCGCTGTAAATAGTATTACGCCGGATAACACTTCAATTTGTATAGGGAGTCCACTTACTTATACTATTGAAGTAGAAAATATAAATAATGTGTCTAACGGTGCTGTGTCGGATGCGGTTGGGGCTGCATTTGCATTTACTGCACCCCCGGGTTTTAATATTACCAGTCATACTTTCACTACTAGCAGTGGTACTGCAGCAGAAAGTGCTGTAGTAACATCCGGTAATTCATTTTCATCTAATGTTAATCTTAGTAGTGGAGGAAAAATTACTTATACTATTACAGGAAACGCTGGTTCATCGTTTACAAATGGTAGCCTGATAAATGCAACAGCAACTATAATGCGTCCTGCCGATGTCACAGATGTTGATGCTACAAGTACTTCTACAAATGGTCCACCTACTGATCCACAATTAGAATGTGATGCATCTCCAAGTGGTGTCGGCTGTAATAATATTAAAACGTCAGTAAAAACAACTGTTATTAAATGTGCAGATTTATCAATTAATAAAGTTGCATCATCTTCAACGGTAATAGCCGGACAAAGTTTAAGTTATACTATTACAGTAACCAATAATGGTTATTCTGCCATTAATAATTCAGACCAGTTTAAAGTTACAGATGTATTACCCTCGGGCTTTACTGCAACAACATATAGTGCAAGCTCCGGAACTTATACGTCAGGCACAGGGGTTTGGACAGGTGCTAATATTCCTAGTGGTGGAAGTGTAACACTCACTATTGCGGGAACAGTAAGTGCCAGTGCCACAGGAAGCCTTAGTAATACTGCCACCGTGGAAGTACTGACAGGTTTTGTTGACCCAACACTAGCTAATAATACAAGTGCTCAGGCTTTTACAACCATAAATAGAGAGATTGACCTGTCAATTTCTAAAACAGCTGCACCTACAGTAATAGCTGGAAATTCGTTAACTTATATTGTCACTGTCACGAATAATGGGCCTTCAACTATTATACCTACGGATCATTTTACTATAAACGATGTGTTGCCAGGCGGTTTTACTGCAACAGCTTTTACACCCGGTTCAGGAACTTATGTTTCAGGTAGCGGAGATTGGACCGGTGTTACTTTGGCTACAGGTCAAAGTGTGACCTTAACTATTGCAGGAACAGTGAATGGAAATGCTACAGGTAGTATTTCCAATACGGCCAGTGTAACTGTACCTGTACATGCCGGTTTTACAGATCCAACACCCGGCAATAATACTTCTTCTGTAGTCACTACCACTATTAACAGACAGACCGACCTCTCGATAACAAAGAGCGCTCCGGCTTCGGTAGTAGCGGGTCAGGCTTTGACGTATACCATAACAGTGACGAATCACGGTTCTTCAATGATTTTACCGGAAGATCAATTTATAGTTTCGGATGCATTGCCGGGCGGTTTCACGGCAGCCACTTATACTCCAAGCGCAGGTACTTACACTCCCGCTACAGGAATTTGGACAGGAGTAACCATAAACTGTGGAGGAAGCGTTACGTTGACTATTGCAGGAACCGTGAACGGAAATGCTACAGATAAAATTACCAATACGGCCAGCGTAACTGCACCAATAGGGGTTAGCGACCCCGATGGAGGCAATAATATATCTTCTGTTATTACTACAATTACCCGACAAGCAGATTTGTCGATAACAAAAAGTGCTCCGGCTACTGTAACTGCAGGGGGTAACTTAAATTATGTAATTACAGTAACTAATAATGGTCCATCTTCGATAATACCCGGTGATCAGTTAACCATAAAAGATGTTTTGCCGGCTAATTTTACAGCAACCGGTTTCACTCCAAGTTCAGGTAGTTATATTTCGGGTTCAGGAGCCTGGACGGGTGTGACTTTGCCTACTGGTGCAAGTGTCACCCTGACTATTGCCGGCACAGTGAATGCAAGTGCCACAGACAAACTGAGTAATACAGCCAGTGTTTCTGTTCCGGATGATATTACCGATCTGGTGCCGGGTAATAATAAGAGTACAGCTGCGGTAACTTCTATTGATAATTTAGCTGATTTATCTATAACAAAGAGTGTTTCAGCAGCGTCTGTTATTGCCGGTCAGGGTTTGACTTATACAATTTCCGTAACCAACAATGGTCCATCGACAATAATGTCCGGCGATCATTTTACCGTAACAGATGTTTTGCCTACAGGCTTTACTGCCACAACATATACACCAGGTGCAGGAACGTATGTTTCGGCAAGTGGTGACTGGACAGGAGTTACTTTGGCTACAGGTCAAAGTGTAACCTTAACTATTGCAGGAACAGTGAATGGAAATGCTACAGGTAGTATTTCCAATACAGCCAGTGTAAAAGTACCTACCGGTTTTACAGACGACCCAACACCGGGGAATAACTCGGCGACATCCGGAACAACCACAATAAATAGAAAATCGGACCTGTCAATCTCCAAAAGTGCACCCGCTAATGTTGCTGCCGGTCAAAATCTAAGTTACACGATTACAGTTGGCAATAATGGACCATCTGCTATTGTACCGGGTGATTTATTTACAGTGGTGGATGATTTGCCGGGTGGATATACTCCTACAAGCTATACTGCAAGTGCCGGAACTTATGATTCTTCTACAGGAGCGTGGACGGGAGTTAGCTTACCGAATGGTGGAAGTATAACCCTGACCATCGATGGAAAAGTTAATGCAGGAGTCTCAGGAACATTGGAAAATACAGTTTATATTATCTCTCCTGACGGAATACCCGATCCGGACAATTCAAATAATACGGCAAAAGTAATTACTGCAACATGCAAGCAAACAGATTTGTCTGTAGTTAAAACCGTGAGTAACGCAAATCCTGCTGTTGGTAGCACTGTTACGTTTACTATAGTAGCAAAAAATAATGGACCAAGTAATGCAACCGGCGTAAATGTTAATGAGGTGTTGTCCAGCGGCTATTCCTTAAGCTCAATGTCTTACACAAAGGGTTCATGGAGTGACCCAATATGGAATGTAGGAAATTTGGCCAGTGGTGCTACCGAGACATTGACTGTAATTGCGACTGTAAATGGGTCTGGAACTTATACTAATACAGCCACAATCAGTGGAACTCAAACCGATCCTGAATCCGGGAATAACAGTTCAACTTGTACTCCTGAGCCAAAACCGGTTATAAGTATAAATAATCCGACTGCCAATGAAGGCAGTCCGGACGTTTTTACAGTTGGATTAAGTTTGCCAAGCTCTACTCCGGTAATTTTTACTCCGATTTTTACGAGTGTGACAGCAACTGTAGGTGCCGATACCGGAACTCCGATTCAATATAGTATAGATGGTGGAAGTACGTGGAATACATGGATAAGCGGAGATATAACTATTCCTGTAGGTGTAAGTACTGTAAAAATAAGTGTGCCTACTGTTGATGATAATATTGCTGAACAAACTGAGACTTTTACCCTAACAGCAAATGTGACGAGTGGAAATACAACTAATGGGAGTGCAATAGGTACCGGCACAATTTTGGACAATGATGTAACCTCAATTTCGGTTAGTAGTCCAACTGTGGTTGAAGGAGCTGATGAAGAGTTTACAATTAATTTAAGCAATCCAAGTTCAACTCCTGTGAATGTTACTCCGACACTCACAAGTATTACTGCCATTGTTGGTGTAGATACTACTACCCCGATTCATTTTAGTCTGGATGGAGGAGCTACCTGGATACCCTGGATAAGTGGAGATATTACTATTCCACCGGGTATTACTGTCTTGAAAATATGTGTGCCAACTGTTGATGATAATATAGTAGAACCTACAGAAACTTATAAGCTTACTATAACTGTAACAAGCGGCAATACAACTAATGGTAGTGCGTTTGGCATTGGTACGATAACCGATAACGATGCCACAACCCTTAACCTGACCGGTTTTACGGTTACCGAGACCGATGGTTCACAGACTCAGAACTTTGTTGCCACGCTTGATAAAGCCGCCGAGAAAGACATTACCTTAAGCTTCAGCACCAGTGATGACAGCGCTTTAGCCGGTAGTGACTATACATCTCAAACAAGCAGTGTAATTACAATTCCCGCCGGTAGCACGAGTGTGAATATCCCGGTAGAGATTCTGGGTGATTTAATCAGTGAACCAACCGAAACTTTCAAAGGCACAGTTACGTTGAGCAATGGCAACGGTCAAACGATAACGTTAGGAACATTAATAGCCACCGCCACGATTATTGACAATGATGCTTTGAGTGTAAGTATCAATGATGTCACGGTAAATGAAAATGGAGGCAATGCAATCTTCACGGTCACATTAAACGGTTCAACACAAGGAGCTCTTACGGTAGATTTCTCGACAGCCAATAATACCGCCATCGCAGGCAGCGATTATACTGCCCAGAGCGGCACCGTCACTTTCCCTGCCGGTAGTCTTAGTGGCACAACAAAAACGATTACCGTTCCGATTCTGGATGACAACATCTCAGAGCCAACAGAAACCTTCTACGTAAACCTGAACAATCTGGTTAGCGGTGCAATCGCAACCATCAGCGATAATCAGGGTGTCGGTACGATAACCGATAACGATGTTGTTGCTTTAGATGATAATGTTACAACAAATGAGGATACATCTATTAAAATAGCGGTTTTGGCTAATGATGTGTTTGCTTCTGATAACGTAGCTAAAGTTACAAATGCGACTAGTCCAAACAATGGGGTAGTAGTTATTAATTCTGATGGGACAATAACATATACTCCAAATCCGGATTTTAATGGAATTGATACATTTAATTATACGGTAACCATAACTTTCCCTGATAATAGTATAATTACAATGAATGCCTCTGTAACTGTGACAGTAACTCCTGTTGCCGACATAAAGGATGATTCAGCCACCACTCTGGAAGACACTCCGGTCACAATTTCAGTGTTGTCAAACGATGGTTTCTCAGGCACCAATCATGCCGTCACCGGTGTAAGTACACCCGCTAACGGAAGTGTTGTAATAAATGCTGATGGGACAATAACATATACTCCCAATGCAGACTTTAACGGTACAGATACCTTTACGTATACAGTAACCGTTACAAATCCTGATGGAACAAAAACCACCGAAACGGGAACTGTAACTGTGACAGTCACTCCTGTTACCGACATAAAGGATGATTCAGCCACCACCCTGGAAGACACTCCGGTCACAATTCCAGTGTTATCAAACGATGGTTTCTCAGGTACCAATCATGTCGTTACCGGTGTAAGTATACCTGCTAACGGAAGTGTTGTAATAAATGCTGATGGTACGGTAACTTACACTCCCCATGCAGACTTTAACGGCACAGATACCTTTACATATACAGTAACCGTTACAAATCCTGATGGAACAAAAACAACCGAAACGGGAACTGTAACTGTGACTGTAACTCCTGTTACCGACATAAAGGATGATTCTGCCACCACCCTGGAAGACACTCCGGTCACAATTTCAGTCTTATCAAACGATGGTTTCTCAGGCACCAATCATGCAGTCACCGGTGTAAGTGCACCCGCTAACGGAAGTGTTGTAATAAATGCAAATGGTACGGTAACTTACACTCCCAATGCAGACTTTAACGGTACAGATACCTTTACGTATACGGTAACCGTTACAAATCAGGATGGAACAAAAACAACCGAAACGGGAACTGTAACTGTGACTGTAACTCCTGTTACCGACATAAAGGATGATTCAGCCACCACCCTGGAAGACACTCCGGTCACAATTCCAGTGTTATCAAACGATGGTTTCTCAGGTACCAATCATGCCATCACCGGTGTAAGTACACCCGCTAACGGAAGTGTTGTAATAAATGCTGATGGTACGGTAACCTACACTCCCAATGCAGACTTTAATGGCACAGATACCTTTACGTATACGGTAACCGTTACAAATCAGGATGGAACAAAAACCACCGAAACGGGAACTGTAACTGTGACTGTCACTCCTGTTACCGACATAAAGGATGATTCAGCCACCACCCTGGAAGACACTCCGGTCACAATTTCAGTGTTATCAAACGATGGTTTCTCAGGTACCAATCACGCAGTCATCGGTGTAAGTGCACCCGCTAACGGAAGTGTTATAATAAATGCTGATGGTACGGTAACCTACACTCCCAATGCAGACTTTAACGGTACAGATACCTTTACGTATACAGTAACCGTTACAAATCAGGATGGAACAAAAACAACCGAAACGGGAACTGTTACGGTGACAGTAACTCCTGTTACCGACATAAAGGATGATTCAGCCACCACCCTGGAAGACACTTCGGTCACAATTCCAGTGTTATCAAACGATGGTTTCTCAGGTACCAATCATGCAGTCACCGGTGTAAGTACACCCGCTAATGGAAATGTTGTAATAAATGCTGATGGGACAATAACATACACTCCCAATGCAGACTTTAACGGTACAGATACCTTTACATATACAGTAACCGTTACAAATCCTGATGGAACAAAAACAACCGAAACGGGAACTGTAACTGTGACTGTCACTCCTGTTGCCGACATAAAGGATGATTCAGCCACCACTCTGGAAGACACTCCGGTCACAATTCCAGTGTTATCAAACGATGGTTTCTCAGGTACCAATCATGCCGTCACCGGTGTAAGTACACCCGCTAACGGAAGTGTTGTAATAAATGCTGATGGTACGGTAACCTACACTCCCAATGCAGACTTTAACGGTACAGATACCTTTACGTATACAGTGACCGTTACAAATCCTGATGGAACAAAAACCACCGAAACGGGAACTGTAACAGTGACTGTAACTTCTGTTACTGACATAAAGGATGATTCAGCCACCACTCTGGAAGACACTTCGGTCACAATTTCAGTGTTATCAAACGATGGTTTCTCAGGTACCAATCATGCCGTCACTGGTGTAAGTGCACCCGCTAACGGAAGTGTTGTAATAAATGCTGATGGGACAATAATATATACTCCAAATCCGGATTTTAATGGAATTGATACCTTTACGTATACGGTAACCGTTACAAATCAGGATGGAACAAAAACTACCGAAACTGGAACCGTTACGGTGACTGTAACTCCGGTGAATGATGCTCCGGTTGGTAATGATATTTCTATCACTACGCCTGAAAATACTCCGATTAGTGGGACGGTAAAAGCAACTGATGTTGATGGGAATATTCTGATATTCAATAAAGCAACAGATTCAACTCATGGAACTGTGGTTGTAAATTCAGATGGAACTTATACCTACACACCTGATACAAACTATATTGGACTCGATTCTTTCAGTGTTACAGCAAACGATGGAAATGGTGGTGTAATTACAATAACGGTAACAATAACAGTAACACCTGTAAACCAACCTCCTGTCGCTGTTGATGATGTTTATACTACGTTAGAAGATAGACCGCTAATTGGCAATGTCTTGTCGAACGATAATGATCCTGAAAATAATCCGTTGACATTAGTGAAATATAGTATAAATGGCGTTACAAAAAGTCCCGGAACATATTCTAATATTCCGAATATTGGTACTATTGCAATAGTTTCTGATGGTTCTTTTACATTTACTCCTGTGACTGATTACGCTGGTACATTGCCTCCAATTGCTTATGTAGTGAGCGATGGAGTTCTAACGGATACGGCAAATGTGAAAATTACCGTATTGCCATTACCGGAGGTGTATAAAAGTTCGGGCAAACCTGTCATGAGCAGTGATGGAACATTCAGATGGACTTATACTATCAAATTGGTAAATGATACGAATCAGGATTTAGATTCCATTCAGGTAGAAGATAATTTGGATGATGTTTTCAAAAGTAAAGGTTGTACATACGAAGTAACCAAAGTTATTGCTTCCGGAGGCTTGATAGCTAATGGGTTGTTTAACGGCTCAAGTGTTACAAAAACCCTGCTTGAAGGAGGCACCCTGAAAATAAATGATACAGACTCAATTGAAATTGAAGTTAAAGTGAATACGCAGGGTCAGACTGATTCTATCGTGGTGTATAATCAGGCTTTATATGAAGAAATTTTATACAATCAGAATGTATCAATCCTTTCAGATGATATAAGTATCCCTGGAACTCAAGACCCGACTAAAACTGTTATTCCGGAAACCAGTTTATTTATCCCTGATGCATTCTCTCCAAACGAGGATGGGATTAACGATAAATTTGTAATTGTACATCCAACACAGATGAAGATTGAATTTGAAGTATTTAATCGTTGGGATAACAAAGTATTTTCAAGTAAAGATTATCAAAACGATTGGGATGGTAAGGGTACCAGTAATTTCTTAGGTAGGGAACTTCCAAATGGTACATACTATTGCGTTTATAAGGCTATCAATACAATAAGCGGAGAAGTAGTTACCAAGGGTGTTAAATATATTACTTTAAGGCGATAAAGTTGTGAAGGTGAATTTATTGATTGACACGATACAAGGGAAGATGCTTAAAAATAGTTAATTTCCAGAAGTTTATTTCTTGAAAAAAAACATGGTTATTTTACAAATACATTGATATATAAATAGTTATTCTCAAAATGGCAAAACTAATCAAAACTTAAAATTAATGGTTGTTTTACAAAAGATGCTTTTAAGTCTGAAAAAAATACTACGTTTGTTGAAAATTCAACTGATACTTAGTTTCTTGTTGTTTCTGAGTGGTTCACTCATGGCACAACAAGAGCCGATGTATTCGCAATACATGTTCAATATGCTGAATGTAAATCCGGCTTATGCAGGCAATAGGGCTATTGACAATGTTTCGCTTTTATACCGGATGCAGTGGGTTAATATTAAAGGAGCCCCTACTACAGGAACTCTTTCGTGGGATAGACGACAAGAAGGAACTAATGTTGGGTATGGATTACAAATATACAACGACCGTTTAGGTATTGAAACTACTTCTGGAGTTCAGGCTTTTTATTCGTATCGTATAGCGTTTTCAGAATCATTTCTTTCTTTTGGTCTCAGTGGAGGAGTTTTAAACTATCGGGCTGCCTATTCTCAAGCTGTAACGACGACTGGTGGCGACCCGTTATTTCAGCAGGATGTAAGTGGTTTTCTTCCTACAATTGGGGTTGGACTTTTGTATGCAACTGATAAATGGTATACCGGAATTTCAGTACCGGCTCTGTTAAATACGAAGATTAATACATATAATCAGAGTGTTACTACCGGCGCAAATAATCATTATTTCTTGACTGCCGGTTATATAATTAATACTTCGGAGGTTTTTAAAATTAAACCATCTATAATGGTGAAAGCTGTTTCCGGAGCGCCTCTTGAATATGATTTAAATTTAAACGGTTGGATTAATGATGTAGTTGGTTTAGGTATTAGTTATCGTACAAATGATGCTTTTGTGGGAATGTTTGAATTACAAATTTCGCCTCAACTACGGTTGGGATACGCCTACGACTATCTGACAACTAATCTAAAAACATATACCAAAGGTTCTCATGAATTAATGTTAAGATACGAGTTTAATCACGACAAGAAGAGTCAACAAATTTTATCTCCGCGTTATTATTAAGTGTTTGTTAGTTATAAAAATTAAAATGAAACGTTCATTCGTAAAAAATATAATCCTGCTCATTCTTATTATTGCTGCCACTTTTGGCGGACCTGCTCTTCGTGCGAATGATAGGGCAACTGAAAAACAGCAAGAAGCAGTGCTGAAGAAAGCTGACAATTGCTATAAAATTCAAAGCTATTCTCTGGCTGCTACTTATTATGAGATTTATCTGGTTAACGATGAGAATTCTAATGTAACGCTTGTTAAATTAGCTGATTGTTACTGGAGAATGAGGGAATACAACGAAGCTCTTCGTGTGTATAAACTTTTATATCCTGCCGTAACCGAAAATGCTACTAAACAGCAACAACTTAGAATAGGAGAATTGTATGCTCGCTTTGGTCAGTATGAAGAAGCCTCAAAATGGTTGAAAAATGTAAAAGGTTATCAACCGAAAGCTGAAACGTACAATGATAAAACCAAATTAGAGGAGATGAAGAAGGATTCTGCTAATTGGAAATTGGGATTTTTGGATGTTAATACTGTACATAGGGAATTTTCACCATTTATTGCCGGTGACGAGCTGTTTTTCAGTAGCAATAAGCCTTTAAATAAAAAAACAAAGGCTTCCGGTTGGGATGGAGACAATTATACCCGTTTATGGAAAGTGCCTATTGCCAGTTTACATAACATGACTGAAGATCAGATAAAAGCTACTCAGCCACTTAAAACGGTAACTAAATCTAAAAAATCAGGTTCAAAAACATTGGCAGGCGTATACGAAGGTGCCGATACAAAGCCTCATAATAGTGATGCCGGAAATCAAAACGATCAACGTTACGTAAGCGAAAAAAATAGCACAGCGGCTACTCTGGTTGATGGTTTAAATGGTATAAAATATAATGCCGGAGCCATCTCAATGGATAAGAAATCCCATTTTTACTTCTCGGCTAATTATCCGAAAGCAGAGAACGGTATAAATCGTATACGCTTAATGGAAGGTATTTATACTTCCTCAGGCATTACTAAAAAACATGCATTGCCTTTTGGAAATCCTAAATCTTATTCGGTAATGCATCCTGCTGTAAATCAAGATGGAACAACTCTTGTCTTTAGTAGCGATAAACCCGAAGGAAAAGGTGGTTGCGATTTGTATTATGCAAAAAGGTCTGATGTCAATCAGCCATGGGGTGAGCTACTGACTTTTAAAGCTAAGATAAATACGCTTGGCAATGAGGTTTTCCCAAGTATAACACAGGACAATATTTTGTATTATAGTAGCGATTTGCCACCGGGTTTGGGAGGTTTGGATATCTATCGGATTCCATTAAAAGATGCGATTGACGGAACAGGAGAAACAGAGCATTTAAGTTATCCGATTAATAGTTCTGCCGATGACTTTGGCTGGACGCAGGATAGTACCGGAACTAAAGGCTATTTTGCTTCGGACAGGCGAAATTCTAACGACAATTTATACAGTTTCTATTATAAAGTTGATGGTGTAACTGTGAATGAAGTTGGGGAAAAAGGAAATAAATCGGTAGCTGCTATTAAGAAATCTTATATAGAAGGTTATGTATTAGACAAAGTGACGTTGAAGCCAATCAAAGGTGCCACTGTCTTTCTGTTGAATAAAATTGATGGTAAAGTGACCATAGCCAAAACAGACGAAAGTGGTAAATATAACTTCATAGCTCCATCTGGAAATGATTTGGTTATTAAGGCTATAGATAATGGCTATATGAATGATTGTTACGCATTGGATGCCACGGTTATTTTACAAAAGGATGATCAGGTAAAAAAAGTGCCTCAGGATTTATTGTTGGGTAAATATATAATTGGTAAAAAATGGAAACTGAACAACATTCATTACGACTTTAATAAGTTTGAAATCAGACCTGATGCAAGACCTATTCTAGACAGTTTAGTTGAAATACTGAAAACTTATCCAATCACAGCAGAATTAGGATCACATACCGATAGTCGAGGATCCTTTGGATATAACCAGAAACTTTCGCAACATCGTGCCGATGCAGCAGTAGCGTATTTGGTGGAACATGGTATTGACAAAAACAGAATATCTGCAAAAGGATATGGTGAAACTCAACTGTTAAACAAGTGTGCAGATGGAGTTCGTTGTACTCCGGCTGAGCATCAGGCTAATCGTCGTACCGAAGTAAAAGTAACAGGTTATGTATTGCCTTCAACAGATTCGGTATTGGTAAATCCTGATAATTATAGTGCAGGAGAAGAGATAGATAAGAGCGAATTACCAAAGAATTTCTTCGAAATATGTAATGAAGGTCTTTCTCAAAAACTTATTGACCCGACTAAACCAACCGAATCGGATAAAAATTCAAAGATAAAATCAACTAATCAGGTTGCTTTGTCAAATAAACAATCGACGGCTCAAACACCGGGCGATAAAGAATACATTGCATACGAAACAATTGCTCCGGGAGGCAGACTAGCTCTTTTGGCAAGACAGTATTTCGGAAGCAGAGATTTCTGGTGTTATATTTATCAGGCTAATAAAGACGTTATTCGATATCCAAGTAATGTTCCGGTTGGTACAGTCATTAAAATACCTAAGTTGGATCCGAGCTTGATTGATGGCAATAATCCTGAATGTATTCGTAAAGCTCGTGAGTTAGACGACTTGTATTTAGGAAATTAATCTTATCCGGTTTTAAATGTATTCAGAATTGGGGAATAACAAAAAAAGACGAACAATGCTGTTCGTCTTTTTTTTGTTGTTTAAAATCATTGTTGTCCGGTAAAAAATATTAGATTCTTCGCTTCGCTCAGAATGACAAATCATTACAATGTCTTTATAGTGGGTAGGGGTATGTTGGCGGCGAAGCCGCCAACATACCCCTACCCATAAACATAAAACGTTGACTGTCATTTCGAACGAAGTGAGAATTGAAAATCGGCGACAGCCAAATCTCTAACAAAAACTTAATTTATAATGTTTACCGGACAACAATGATTTAAAATACTTTTTTTTCGTCAAATTACAGAAACAAAAGGAATCCGTTGATAAAATAAAAAAGACCAACAATACCTACTCCGATAGCCAAATGCCAAAGATATTTCCTCTTGATTAAAGCTGCAATAGAAGAAAGTAAAATGGAAATCTGGAGAAAAATTACTGCCATCCCAAACGCTTTAGAGTGAAGTTGTGCTTCGTCACGAATTTTTTCAAAATGCTCAGCTACTCCTTTAATATCAGCTTTTTCTTTCTCGTATCTTTTAGTTGATTTTTCATACTCATCAATTTTTTTCTGATAAGCATCAACCGTTGAAGCATCCGTTTTAGGAATTCTTTTTGTGTCTAATTCAAGCACATCTTTTTGTGTTTCATAAAGATATAGTTTTATACTCTTACTCTCAAAATGAGACCAATTGTTGGATGCCTGTTCCTGACTGAGCATAGATCGGGTGGAATATCCACCTCCTTTAAAAGTAGATAAGGTAGCTGCTACCGCAAAAATAATAGTGGTTAAGGCCAGATAATTTAGCCATGGTTCTTTTTTTTCGTCTATCATAAAGTAATTAATTTCTTGATTTGCAAAGGTAATACATTTGATAGTAATGGAAAATCTAAATGATATTTAAAAAATCTTATAGTTTAGAAATTTCACGATTCTGCTAAAAATCAATTGATAACAGAGCTTGTTTTTTTGTTTCTACACCTCGCTGTTTAAGGCAATAGTTGAAATTTCACCGTGTCTCAATTCGTAGGGAACAAAATGCATTCCCGATTGTTTAATTTCTTAAAGACTTAAAAGTGGAGGTGAAAATCGAAATGTTCAAATTCTGAATTATTATTTTTGAGAGTTGAACAAAATACAGGGTGGAGTTAATTTTATGCCGGCTGAACAAAGAAATATTTTTTGAATTTCTTTGTTTTTTGATTATAGGAACTTCAAATTTGTATTAATTTTAAATTTATATTGAATTATTTAGTTTTTTATTATATATTTGCCACATGTAAAAATATAAAGATTTTCACATCTGTATTTTTATAATGGATTAAAATTTATCACTCTAAGTTTATTTTATTTATAATTAGAGTATTGAATTGAAAATTTGAACGTTTATTAATATGTAATCCCGAACATATATGAGTGAAAAAGAAGAAAAGCCCGGAAAAAAATCAAGAAGGGAATTCTTACAGGATTTAGGAATTGTAGGACTTGGAACACTGATTGGAGGTTCTGCAATTTTTGCCGGTATTAATTATGATAAAAAGAAAAAAATAAGCGACAGAATAAGAGTTCTCACGGCAGAAAACGAACTTTTAGAAGTTGAAAAAGGTGATACCACCAAAGTAGTAAAGTCTAAACTACAGAATCTCACATACCTTCAAAAACAAGGAAGAGAAGGGTTGGCTGGCCGGCGTTTCGTAATGGTTATCGACTTGTCTAAATGTCGGAACGCTCGTAAATGTATGACAGCTTGTAATAATGCCCATCATCTCCGCCCCGAACAACACCATATCAACGTATTGAAAATGCAGGAATCCAAGGATACACCTGCTTATTATATGCCTAAGCCATGCCAGCATTGCGACAATCCTCCATGTGTTTCGGTTTGTCCTGTTGATGCTACATTTAAGCGCCCTGATGGAATTGTACTTATTGATAACGAACGATGCATTGGTTGTCGTTTCTGTATAGCTGCTTGTCCTTATAGTGCCCGAATCTTTAATTGGGCAGAACCAATAAAATCTTTTGAGGATGAAGACCTGACTTACAACGTGGAGTTGAATGTTCCACAACGTAAAGGAACCGTAAGTAAATGTCTGTTTAGTGCTGACCGGTTGCGCGAAGGAAAATTGCCATATTGTGTTTCGGCTTGTCCTAATGGAGTTTATTATTTTGGCGATGAAAATGAAGATACAGTGACCAATGGTACTACCAAAGAAACCTTCAGGTTTAAGAAACTACTTGAAGATAATGGTGGTTACACATTGATGCCTGAACTGGGAACTCATCCACGTGTTTATTACTTGCCACCCAAAGGCAAAACATATCCTTTTCAGGATAAAGATAAACCGGAAGCAGCAGAGCATTTAGAAAATAGCTAATACCGGAGAGGAGATAATCACTAATCGTTAATTAATAAATTATGAATTAATTCCTATGTCAGATCAATTAAAAACAGACAAAATAACAACCGACTTACTTAGGTCAATCAGGCTAAATAAAAGCTTCATGATTTGGCTGGGGTTTTTAGGTGTTTCTTTGGTTATATGTCTTGGTGCATACGGTTTACAGTTAAAGAATGGAATGGTTGTAACAGGGTTAGGCGATTATGTCTCGTGGGGAATGTATATTTCTAACTTTGTGTTTTTTGTGGCAACCAGTTTAGTCGGGATGCTAATGAGTGCGGTTCTCGGGCTTTCGGGTCAGAAGTGGGCAGCTCCATTGGCACGAATTGCAGAAATCATTGCATTAGCTTTCGCTGCTGTTGCCGGTTTGGTTATCATTATGGACATGGGACGTCCTGAACGACTTTTGAATGTAATTATTCATGGACGCATTCAGTCGCCTATTGTATGGGATATGACAGTGGTGACTGTATATGTGCTGATTAGTACTTTATTTCTCTATATTCCACTTATTCCCGATTTGAAAATTTGTTATGACAAATTGGATAAGCTGCCTCCTTTTGCCCGTAATATATATAAACTGCTGTCACTCAACTGGAATGGCTCACACGAACAGGAAAAAATCATTAAGCAATCAACGCGGGTTATAGCCATATTTATTATACCTGTGGCGTTAGCTATTCACACGGTTACATCCTGGTTGTTTGCAAGCACTTCCAGAGTCGGTTGGGATTCAACCATTTTTGGTCCATATTTCGTTACAGGTGCTTTTGTGGCTGGTAGTGCTGCGGTAATTATTGCCATGTATTTTTACAGAAATAATTATAAATTGCAGGATTACATTACCGATTCACATTTCGATCAGATGGGAAAGCTACTGGTTTTGGTGTCATTGATTTACCTGTATTTTAATTTGAATGAATATATGGTACCTGCATATAAAATGAAGAAATTTGAGGCCATGCATATAAATGAATTATTCACAGGGGCCCATGCTGTTTTATTTTGGTCAGTTCAAATTTTGGGATTGGTTTTGCCTATAATTTTGCTGCTTTTCAAGAAAATGAGAAAGCCAATGCCAATCATGATAATTTCGATATTTGTTCTTTTAGGTGCATGGTTTAAGCGGTATATTATTGTAGTCCCTACTCAGGAACATCCTTATTTGCCAATTCAAAATGTACCGCTAAGTTTTAAAATTTACACACCTACTTTGGTTGAAACGTTGGTTACTATTGCACCTTTCATTTTAGTCCTAATTATAATTACAGTTTTGTCGAAAGTTATTCCAATAATTCCGATTCACGAAACTATTGAACAACTCGAGGAACACAAATAAACAAACTGATTATGTTTAGAAAAAATATTAATTTAAAACTTGCTATAGTTTTAGTAATCAATTCGCTGCTCTGCATAAACGCTATTGCTGAAAATAACTGGAATGTGCCGCCAGATAAAAAAGTAAAAAACAGTTATATCAAATTTGATGCTGTTTCGGCTCAAACGGGTGAAGCAATATATACCAAAAACTGTCTTTCGTGCCATGGTAATCCGGGTAAAGGCAATAGCCTGAAATCATTAAATCCCATTCCACCGGATTTATCTTCTACTAAAACCCAGCAATTGACTGATGGTGAGTTGTTTTATATTCTTACCACGGGAAGGATGATAATGCCTTCTTTTAAAAATGTTTTGTCGGAAGATGAAAGATGGAAAGTCATTTCGTTTATCAGAAGTTCCAATAAAAAATATGTTCAGGTTCTATCTAAGTTCGACCCTACAAAAAGTAAATTAGTCAAAATTGATATGAAGTTTGATTCCAAAACCAATAAAATCCTGGTTGAAGTGAAAGCAAACGAAAAAACAGGAATTGTGTCGTTGAAAGATGCTGAAATAGCGCTGTTTGCTACCCGTTATTTCGGTAGATTGCAGATTGAAAAGACGCAGCGAACAAACAATGAAGGGTCTGCTGCATTCACTTTTCCAAAAGACTTGCCGGGCGATAAGCTTGGAAATGTAGAATTAGTGGTTAAAGTAAATGATGATAATTATGGTGATATTGAATATTTGAAAAAATTCAATATCGGAATTCCTACCGACAAGCCAAGTCTGACTCAGAAACGAGCAATTTGGAATGTGTTAGCCAAAGCTCCTGTCTGGATAATTGTGTTGTACGCTTCGGGAGTTCTGGTATTTGGTTTAGTGCTGCTTTATCTCTTGAGTAATTTGAGGAAACTAAAGAAAACAGGTGAAAACTAAAATTTAAATATCATGAAAAAACTTGCATTTATTGGACGAATTCTATTCGCGTTGCCTTTTGGAATAATGGGTTTAAACCATTTTTTAATGACTGATGTTTTTGTTGGAATGATGTCTTCATTCATTCCGGGTAGTGCTTTTACGGTTTTATTAACTGGTGCATTGTTGATACTTGGATGTATTAGCATTATATTGAATAAGAATCTTAAGATAGTTTGTTTTGGACTTGCCGGATTGTTATTTATATTTATCTTGACGATTCATATCCCGGGGTTATTCAGTCTTGATGTTAAAGTTGTTCAGACTCAATTGATTGAACTTCTAAAAGATACGAGTTTAATGGGTAGTGCTATTCTGATAGCTGTTTTTTCAGATTCATTTAAACCAGAGAATATTAAAGAATAGAAACATGAAAAAGAGGCTTATTCTCGGTTTTGTATTTTTAATTGGCTTTCTTGGAAGTTCATTTGCTCAGATAGATCAATCTCCTGATGTTGGTGTTATTGAGCATTTGGGTAAAACTATTCCTTTGGATTTGAAGTTTGTAAATGATAAGTTTGAAAAGGTTACATTGAGACAATTAATCAATAAGCCGACTATCTTATCTTTTGTTTATTTCGACTGTCCGGGGCTTTGTAGTCCGTTGTTAGAAGGTGTTGGTAGTGTCATTAATAAAACCGATATGGTTTTAGGTAAAGATTATCAGGTTATTACCATTAGTTTTAATTATAGAGACACTCCGGAAAAAGCTAAAGAAAAGAAGAACCGATTTGTTGATAAATATTCAAAAGGAAAAGGAGATGGTTGGATATTCCTTACGACAGATAGTGCTACAATCTTCAAAATTACTGATGCTACCGGCTTTAAAACCAAAGCGGTAGGGTTGGATTTTGTGCACCCATCGGCTATTATAGCTGTGAGTCCTCAAGGGATGATTACACGCTATTTGTATGGAATAACTTTCTTGCCGATTGACTTTAAAATGGCATTGATTGAAGCAAACAAAGAACAACCGAGACCAACTATTCAGAAAATATTGATGCTTTGTTATAGTTATGATCCGGATAGTAAGCGCTTTGCTCTGGATGTAACTAAAGTAACGGGATCAATTATTATATTCTTTCTGATAGTTTTTATGGTTGTATTTTTGATTAAACCGAAAAAGAAGAATTAAAGTAAATACTTATGAGTAAAGAAGTTGATAAAATAGAATATGTAAGTTATTTAGACCATCAAGGAAAATACAAAGGTATTTTTGCCTGGATTTTTGCTACTGATCATAAAAGGATTGGATTGCTGTATATGTATGCAATCATGTCATTCTTTTTTATTGGTGCATTTTTAGGATTACTGATGAAGATAGAAATGTTAGCTCCCGGTGAAACTATCATGAAACCGCAGACTTATAACGGCGTTTTCACTCTTCATGGAATATTGATGATATTTATGGTAGTTATTCCCGGCTTGTCTGCTGTGTTTGGAAATTTCTTTTTACCCATTATGATTGGGGCAAAAGATGTGGCTTTTCCTAAACTAAACAGGTTCTCCTGGTGGATTTTTATTGCTGGTAGTATAATGGCTATTGCTTCTCAGCTTCTGAAGAACGGACCTCCGGATACCGGTTGGACATTTTATGCTCCATACAGTACTTCAACCGGAACCAACGTTATTATGGCTACAGCAGCCGCTTTTGTCCTCGGATTCTCCTCTATTCTGACCGGTTTAAATTTCATTGTAACCATTCATCAAATGAGAGCACCGGGAATGAAATTCTTCAATATGCCTTTATTCCCCTGGGCACTTTATGCAACGGCCTGGATTCAACTACTGGCTACACCGATTATTGGTATTACACTTTTAATGTTGATAGCGGAACGATTGTTTGGAATTGGTTTTTTTGATCCGAACTTAGGTGGTGATCCATTGTTATTCCAACATTTATTCTGGATTTATTCGCATCCGGCAGTTTATGTTATGATTCTTCCTGCAATGGGTGTAATTACAGAGATAATTCCAACTTTTTGTCAACGACAAATTTATGGTTACAAAGCAGTTGCTATCTCAAGTTTAGCTATTGCCGGAGTTGGATTTTTAGTTTGGGGACACCACATGTACACTTCAGGAATGAGTGAACAGGCTCGTTGGTTCTTTTCATTGCTAACGTTTATTGTTGCAGTACCAAGCGCTATAAAGGTGTTTAACTGGATTTCAACAATGTATAAAGGCTCTATAGATGTAAAACCTCCTTTCCTGTATGCAATTTCATTTATCTTCCTTTTTATAATAGGCGGAACTACAGGTCTGTTGCTTGGCTCGGTGGCTACGAATGTGCAGGTACATGATACTTCTTTTGTAGTGGCGCATTTCCATTATATCATTTTCGGAGGAATGGGTTTTGCATTTTTCGCAGCCATTCATTATTGGTTGCCAAAAATGTACGGAAGAATGTACAATTTCAAAAGGGCGTATATAGCCTGGGGAATCAATTTTGTAGGCTTTAATTTGTTGTATTTTCCTCAATTTATTATTGGAATTGAAGGCATGCCAAGAAGATACTTTGATTATCCTCCACAGTTCCAGCCCATGCAAATTATTTCTTCCATTGGAGGCTTTATCTTAATATCAGGATTGATATTAATGGTTTATAATCTGGTTCAAGGAGTTAGAAAGGGTGAACCTGCACCGGCAAATCCCTGGAAAGGTTCAACGTTAGAATGGCAAATACCATCACCTCCTTCGTTGGAAAATTTCGATGAAGAGCCTGAGATTAAAAAGAATCCATACGATTATAAATAAGGAATCCTTAGCTCTTAAAGGAAAATTATGCAAGTTCGTCTTCATAATCCTTTTTTGTTTTGGAATTTTGAGGTTTACTTGAACGATTTGAAAAATAGATACAAATAATAAATCTCCGTTGAATTTATTTCCGGGAGATAAAACTAACCCGATTCCCCTTTAAGGGGTTAGGGGTCAATTGAAAATCTTATGAGCGAAAAGGTTATACACGTTGAAGAGCATAGAGACGACGAGGCTTCCAAACTGGGAATGTGGCTCTTTATTTTTACTGAACTATTATTGTTTGGGGGTTTATTCCTGGTTTATTCCATTT
>Ga0302296_1000136_pt1 | contig 64036 bp, 71 predicted proteins | sample III_Fen_N3_1_FD_194546 | JGI IMG/M metagenome (GOLD analysis project Ga0302296, IMG submission 194546) | Peat permafrost microbial communities from Stordalen Mire near Abisko, Sweden - III_Fen_N3_1 | ecosystem: Environmental > Terrestrial > Soil > Wetlands > Permafrost | place: Sweden: Abisko... | reverse complement strand
TTACCTGTATAGCGCAGTTCGCCATTGGGAAAAAGATTGGTGGATATTACAACGACCGCATTGGAGCGGGACAAAGTATGGGACAGAAAAACACGATTTTCTCCATCTGGCTCGGCGCCACCTTCCTGAGCCCTGTGACTTCCATGGCAGGTGGTTTTTACAGTATCTGGCACAACATGTACAATTCCTATCAGCTCTACCAAAAGCGCAAAGAAGATGAAACAAGACCTATTGCCTGAATAATCTGATAAGATATAAACAAGGCAAAATTTGATTCTGAATAGACAACCAGAAAGAATACAGGTATTATAAAAGTGGAAATCTCCGTTTACGGTTCGTACGTTGTTTTTATCAGCCTGACTGGCAAGTTGGATGGAATTCATAATTATGGATTTTGAATTATGAATTATGCATTAGTTTTTGTACTTTTGCAGCAATTTGTATTTAAAAAAGATTATGAGCATAGAACTTAGCGAACAAGAACAGTTCAGACGTCAAAGTTTGGACGAATTACGAAATCTGGGCATTGACCCCTACCCTGCCGCACTGTATCCAACCGACGCATTTTCCACCGATATAAAAGCTGAATTTAAAGACGACGAAAGCGGTAAAACCGTATGTGTAGCCGGCCGTATTATGAGTCGCCGCATCATGGGAAAAGCTTCGTTTATCGAACTTCAAGATTCCAAAGGACGTATTCAGGTATATGTCAGCCGCGACGACATCAACACCGAAGCACAACCCGAAATGTACAATACAGTATTCAAAAAACTATTGGATATTGGTGACTTTGTAGGCATCAAAGGCTTTGTATTCCGCACTCAAACGGGTGAAATAAGTGTTCATACACAAGAACTAACCGTGCTGAGCAAATCGCTTCGCCCGCTTCCTATTGTAAAATACAAAGATGGCGTGGCTTTCGATGCTTTCGAAGACCCTGAACAACGCTACCGTCAACGCTACGTGGATCTGGTGGTAAACGAAGGTGTGAAAGAAATTTTCATGAAACGAACCAAGGTATATCAATCCATGCGCGACTTTTTCAACGCAGAAGGATATATGGAGGTTGAAACTCCTATCCTGCAATCCATCCCTGGTGGTGCAGCAGCCCGTCCGTTCACCACGCATCACAATGCACTGGACATGCCGCTTTATCTGCGTGTAGCCGATGAATTATACCTCAAAAGACTAATAGTAGGTGGTTTTGAAGGCGTGTACGAATTCTCCAAAAACTTCCGCAACGAAGGTATGGACCGTACCCACAATCCCGAATTTACCGCCATGGAAATATATGTAGCTTACAAAGACTACAACTGGATGATGACTTTTACCGAAAACATGATTGAAAAAGTATGTATGGACGTAAACGGCACCAACGAAATTACGGTAGGCGACAGAACCATCAGTTTCAAAACGCCATTCAAACGTATTACCATGATTGATGCCATCAAAGAATACACCGGCATCGACATCAACGGCATGGACGAAACCCAACTGCGTGAAGTGTGCAAAACATTACACGTGGAAGTAGACGAAACAATGGGTAAAGGCAAAATGATTGACGAATTATTCGGCGAAAAATGCGAAGGAAACTATATTCAACCTACATTTATCACTGATTACCCACGCGAAATGAGTCCGCTTTGTAAACGTCACCGCGACAATCCCGAGCTTACCGAACGTTTCGAATTGATGGTAAACGGAAAAGAACTTGCCAATGCTTATTCGGAATTGAATGACCCTATTGACCAGTTAGGTCGCTTTCAGGAACAATTGAAACTAAGCGAAAAAGGCGACGACGAAGCCATGTTTATTGATATGGACTTTGTACGATCATTAGAATACGGGATGCCTCCAACCTCCGGAATGGGAATAGGAATGGATCGGTTTGTCATGCTTATGACAGGTCAGCAAACCATTCAGGAAGTGCTTTTCTTCCCACAAATGAAACCCGAAAAGACGGAAAAGAAAGAAGGCCCGGAAAAATTCATCGCATTGGGAATACCCGAAGCCTGGGTTTCGGTAATTCAGAAAGCAGGTATTCAAACCGTAGAAGGATTAAAAGGATTGAACCCAAACAAGTTCCATCAGGACATTTGCGGACTAAATAAAAAGAACAAACTTGAGTTGACCAACCCGTCGAAAGAAGAAGTCGCTGAGTGGATAGCAAAAGCATAGAAAATAACCCCTAACCCCTAAAGGGGAATTTAATTAGTACCATCAAAATTAATATCTTCCGAAATGGAGGAGTTGATATAAATCAGAGGTAACTTAATTCCCCTTTAGGGGTTAGGGGTTAGTATTTATTTACCAGACAAAAGTAATTTAGTTCCCCTTTAGGGGCTAGGGGTCATATATATGAACGAAAAAAGTAAAATTGCGGTAATTGGCGGCGGGAGTTGGGCCACGGCGATAGCAAAAATTGTACTGACAAATGCAGACAGCATCAATTGGTATATGCGCCGACAAGAGCAGATTGATGAGTTTGTCAGACTCAGTAAAAATCCATCGTATCTTACCGGAGTCAAATTTGACACCGACAAGATTCATTTTACCAGTGACATAAACAAACTGGTGCGTACATCCGACATTCTGATTTTTGCAACACCATCACCGTTTTTAAAGCAACATCTAAAGAAACTAAAAAGACCATTACACAATAAATTTCTCGTTACAGCTATAAAAGGTATTGTACCTGATGAAAATATGGTTGTAACAGATTACTTCGAACAACTTTACAATGTTCCGAAAGATAATATTGCTGTGTTGGCAGGACCTTGTCATGCAGAAGAAGTAGCACTCGAACGTCTTTCGTATCTGACTATCGGATGTACTGATCGTGAAAAAGCCCGGATGTTGGCCCAACGATTTAACACCAGTTTTATTCGCACATCCATTAGCGACGACATCATGGGAATTGAATATTCATCGGTTATGAAGAATATCTATTCCATTGCAGCAGGTATTTGCCATGGATTGAAATACGGCGATAACTTTCAGGCCGTGTTGGTTTCGAATGCCATTCAGGAAATGAACCGTTTTTGCAACGCTACCAATCCAATGCATCGCGACATAAATGAATCAGTATATTTGGGCGACTTACTGGTTACAGCATATTCTAAATTTAGCCGCAACAGGCTTTTTGGAAGCATGATTGGTAAAGGTTATTCAGTAAAAACAGCTCAGATAGAAATGGAGATGATAGCTGAAGGCTATTATGCCACAAAATGTATTCACGAAATAAACGAAAAATACCAGATAAGCATGCCAATTGTAGATTCTGTCTATGAAATTCTTTATAATCGGTGCTCGCCAACAATGGAAATTCGAAAACTATCTGAGAAACTTAAATAGTGGACAGTTGATAATTGACAGTTGACAGTTATAAACATCTGGAACCTCTGAAACAATAATATCACGAACGAAGTGAGTAATTATCTATAAATATCGTGAGCGAAGCGAACTAATAACTCAAAGTATATAACTATCAAACAATTTATATAATGGAAAATATTAAATTATCTATCGACAAAGCGTTTGGATTTGTTTCTGAACAGAAAGTAGCCGGATATGCAGAGCAAGTAGCAGCAGCAAGTGATGCGTTGCATAACGGCACCGGAAAAGGAAGTGATTTTCTGGGTTGGTTGAATCTACCTTCATCTATCGACGAAGTTCAGTTCAGTGATCTGGAAGCCACAGCTAAAGTTCTTCGTGACAATTGCGAAGTAGTTGTAGTTATCGGTATTGGTGGCAGTTATCTGGGAGCCAGAGCAGTTATCGATGCGCTTTCAAATAGTTTCGATTGGTTGCAAACAGAACGTAAATCGCCAATCATGGTTTATGCCGGACAGAATATTGGTGAAGACTATTTGTATGAATTACAGGAATTGCTAAAGACTAAGAAATTCGGTATCATTTCTATTTCTAAATCAGGAACAACTACTGAACCCGCTTTGGCTTTCCGTTTATTAAAAACACAACTCGAAGAACAACAGGGTAAAGCTGCCGCTCAAAAACTGATTGTCGCTATCACAGACAAATCACGTGGTGCACTTCGCACAGCAGCTATTCAGGAAGGTTACAAAACATTTGTAATTGAAGACAATGTTGGAGGACGTTTCTCCGTACTTACCCCCGTAGGTCTCTTACCAATAGCCGTTGCCGGATTTGATATTCGCCAACTGATTGCCGGAGCAGTAACCATGGAAAACAAATGTGGACATAAAATCCCATTTGAAGTGAATCCTGCCGCTCAATATGCTGCCGTTCGTAACGAACTTTACAAAAACGGAAAAACCACCGAAATTTTGGTAAACTTCCATCCTAAATTGCACTACATCGGCGAATGGTGGAAGCAACTTTACGGCGAAAGCGAAGGAAAAGAAAACAAAGGTATTTTCCCTGCAGCAGTTGACTTTACTACAGACCTACATTCTATGGGTCAATGGATACAAGAAGGTGAACGCACTATTTTCGAAACGGTTATCTCTGTCAAAGAAAGTAATTTCACTAAGGTATTCCCTCACTCGGAGGAAAATTTGGATGGATTAAACTTCCTTGCCGGAAAACGTGTTGATGAAGTAAACAAAATGGCTGAACTCGGAACTATGATTGCACACGTTGATGGAGGTGTTCCGAATCTGAAGATTGAATTGCCGGTATTGAATGAGTATTATTTGGGAGAATTAATTTATTTCTTTGAAAAAGCCTGCGGTATTAGCGGTTATATACTGGGTATAAATCCATTCGACCAACCGGGTGTAGAAGCTTACAAGAAAAACATGTTTGCGCTATTGGAAAAACCGGGTTTCGAAGCCGAAACTAAAGCCATTAAAGCAAGACTTTAATCGGGAAACTATTGTTAACTCTATAATAGAAAAGCCATTCCGGATTCGGAATGGCTTTTCTATTTATAAAAAATCCAGTATATATCAATTGACTTTTTTCGCAACGATCGGTGTTTTCAGTCTAAATGACACATAATTTGACCCCGAAGAAGTTCCAAAATTGGCATCTGATTGTAAAGAAATTTTAAGGATAGAACTTGTACTAGCCGCTTTTGCAAAATACTTAAATGGAAAATAAACATAATTCTGCTTTGAGATAAATATGAATTTTCCAGCAGAATAATCTGAACTCGCTTTTACAAAAACTTCATCAAGAGAAGACTCTGTAGACAATATAATTTTAGATGAAATCGTATCCGACTGAATCATATTAAACGAAACAAGATTATTAGAAACTGCATTTAATACAAGTTTAAACTGTACTGTATCACCCACAGCAATTGTATCCATAAGATAATCATAATCATCGTTTGTAACAGCGCGAATATTCAGAGTATCTTTAGTATTTTTAACCGGAGCAGAGTACAAAGACATTTGAGGAGTATAATTTGACTCTCCCGTCAATCCTCCACACGCCATGGTAACGAAACTAATAAAACCTAATAGAATAATTTGATGTAATTTCATGTGAGTATTTTTTTAATTAACTCAGCGAACACGAGAAGTAGATATCAGTCAACATTGTAAAATAATTTACAACCACTTTTTAGCCCGCCAAAATTTTGTTTGTGCAAAAATACATTATTAGCATTAATAAGCTCTCAAATTCAATATTAATTATGAATTTGTAAGAATTCAGTCTTGTCGGGGTGACAAGACTCGAACCTGCGACCTCTACGTCCCGAACGTAGCGCGCTACCGACTGCGCCGCACCCCGATTTTCAGAGTACAGATTTACAATATATTTTATTTAGATAAATTATTTCGCACTAAAAAACGTTGATTTTTTTATTAAATTATTATTAACCGTTTCACGTTATACACTATTCAATTCCGGTTTTCAGTTTAGGGCAGCAAATATCTGTGTCAAAAAGAGCCCTTTTAACTGACAAAATAAGTATCTTTGCATAAATTTTTAACTACATGTTTACACTTGAAATAGAAAAATTTATCGAAACAAAAAAATATCCTGTTTTTAGTCCCAAAGCAGTGTTTTTCGATATGGATGGAGTATTGTTTGACTCAATGAAATTTCACGCTACAGCCTGGGTTCAGGCATTACACAAAAAGAATCTTCCATTCACTGAATATCAGGCCTACATGAATGAAGGTCGCACTGGAGCGTCTACAATTGATGAAGTTTTTCTTAAAGAATATGGACGAATAGCTACAGAAGAAGAAAAGCAGGAAATATACCAACTAAAATCAACGCTATTTGAAACTTACGGAAAAGCAGAACAAATACCTTATGTTCTTGATTTATTACAAAAAATAAAAGCACAAGGCTTACAGATATTTGTTGTCACCGGCTCCGGTCAACGAACACTGATTCATAGTCTGGAAGAAAACTTTCCTGGAATTTTTCAGAAAGAGAAAACAGTTACTGCTTACGATGTAAAATACGGGAAGCCTCACCCCGAACCCTATCTGAAGGCATTGAAAAAATCAGGCGTTGAACCCTGGGAAGTAGTGGTAATTGAAAATGCACCGCTGGGTGTAGAATCATCCCATGCTGCCGGATTATTCACCATAGGGGTTAACACCGGTCCTTTAGACCCAAAAGTATTGACAGAAAATGGTGCAGATTTGGTTTTTGATGACATGAAACAATTGCACGACAACTGGGGAAAAATAGTTGGTAGTAAGTAGTTGGAAGCAAGACAGTAATTAGTGACTACCAGACACAAAATCAAACAAATAACACAATAACAGCAACGTAATTACGCGAACGAAGTGAGCTAATATCACGTATAAAGCGAAGTAATAACACGAGCGTAGCGAGTTAATATTTAATTAATAATAAAACAATATATTATGCAAGTTATCAAATATCCTTCACGTGAAGATTGGGCAACGCTTTTGGCTCGCCCGGCTTTCGACAGCACCTCGTTGTTCGGCACAGTGCAAAAAGTATTGGATGATGTTCGTACTCATGGCGATAATGCCGTGAAGAAATACACCGAACAGTTTGATAAAGTTCATCTTGATACCTTTGAAGTAACCCGGGAAGAAATTGCCGAAGCAGAAAAACTCGTATCATCCGACTTGAAACAAGCCATTGAAATGGCACGACGCAATATCTGGAAGTTCCATTCGGAGCAACAACATGATTTACCCGAAATCCAAACATCTCCGGGTGTATATTGTTGGCAAAAAGCCATTGCCATCCAGAAAGTGGGGTTATACATTCCCGGTGGAACTGCACCGCTATTCTCCACGGTTTTAATGTTGGGAATTCCGGCACAAATAGCTGAATGCAATGAAGTAGTACTTTGTACACCTCCAAATAAAGAAGGAAAAATTCATCCGGCTGTGCTGTATGCTGCCAAAGTAGCCGGCGTTCATCGCATTTTTAAAATTGGTGGAACGCAGGCCATTGCTGCCATGGCTTATGGAACCGAAACAGTTCCGAAAGTTTATAAAATATTTGGACCCGGAAATCAATATGTAACCGCAGCTAAGCAATTGGTTTCATTGAAAGATGTAGCCATTGATATGCCTGCCGGACCATCGGAAGTAGAAGTGATTATTGACGAAACCGCCAATCCGACCTTTGTGGCTGCGGACTTACTCTCGCAAGCCGAGCATGGTGTGGACAGCCAATCGATTCTGATTACCGTAAGTGAAAAACAGGTTGACCCTGTTTTAGAACAACTGGAACTTCAACTGGAACAACTACCACGTAAAGAGTTTGCGCGAAAAGCGTTGGAAAACAGCAAAATTATTGTACTCAAAACATTGGAAGAAGCAGTGGAAATGACGAATGAGTATGCTCCTGAGCATTTAATTATTTCCACCCGTTTTTATATGGGCGTTGCTGCAAATATTATCAATGCAGGTTCAGTATTCCTTGGAAATTACACTCCTGAAAGTGCCGGTGATTATGCTTCGGGAACAAATCATACCTTACCGACAAACGGATATGCCAAGGCTTATAATGGCGTAAACCTGGATAGTTATGTTCGGAAAGTAACTTTCCAGCAAATAACACAGGAAGGATTGACCAACCTGAGCAATGCGATTATACTGATGGCCGAAAACGAAGATTTGATGGCACACAGCAATGCGGTGAAAGTACGCCTAAACGAGGAAAAACCGGTTGAAGAGAGATACAGCAGTCACCGTAGATAGCTCTTTCAGTGAACAGTTATCAATTAACAACACGAACGAAGTGAGTTAATATCACGAGTAAAACGAGTAAAAATGAATATAGATAAATTATTACGCGACAACATCCGTTCCCTTCAGCCCTATTCTTGTGCCCGGGATGAGTTTAAAGGTGAAGCATCGGTTTATTTGGATGCAAACGAAAACCCATACAATGCTCCATTCAACCGCTATCCGGATCCGTTGCAATGGGAGGTAAAGGAACTGATTACTAAAGTGAAGAATGTTCCATCTGAAAACATCTTTTTAGGGAATGGCAGCGACGAGCCCATCGACTTACTATATCGTGCGTTTTGCGAACCACGCATTGACAATGTAGTGGCTATCGAACCGACTTACGGCATGTATAAAGTTTCAGCTTCGATCAACGACATTGAATACCGGAAAGTATTGCTGGATGAGAATTTTCAATTCACTGCCGATAGTCTACTGGCAGCAACCAATCTATACACAAAGCTTATCTGGCTCTGTTCACCCAACAACCCGACCGGCAACAGTTTAGATCGCAAGGAAATTGTAAAATTATTGACGTCATTCGAAGGTATAGTAGTATTAGACGAAGCCTATATCGACTTTGCTTCCGAAGAGAGCTTTTCTGAGTTTCTATCACAATATCCGAATCTGGTGATTCTGCAAACATTCTCCAAAGCCTGGGGAAGTGCAGCTATCCGCTTGGGAATGGCATTTGCATCGACGGAAATTATCGGCATACTCAATAAAATAAAGTATCCATACAACGTCAACATTCTGACACAAAAACAAGCATTAACAGCATTGAAAAATGCCGGTCAGACAAAAGCCTGGGTAAAAACATTGCTTGATGAACGAACTATTTTAGTCAACAACTTACAGAAGCTGCCTTTAATTCAACATATCTATCCTACTGATGCCAATTTTATACTGGTAAAAGTGCCCGATGCCAATGCCGTGTATCATTACCTGGTGGATAAAAGCATTATTGTTCGTAACCGCAACACCGTTTCACTCTGTATGGGTTGCCTGCGCATAACCGTAGGAACGCCCGAAGAGAATCAGATTTTGCTGGAAGAATTGAAGAGATTTCAATAGTCAAACTACCCCAAGACTTAACTAACCAGTTATATATGTAAGCCTTGCGGTAGTTAGTTTGAATTAATTATACCTGAAATCTTAAAACTGTTCTCAGCTTCTCCGACTGGGTCTTTCGGGCATCCGACAAATAAATTTCGCGATGAATTTTGGATTTTCTTATTAATTCCTGATTTTCGGCAAACACTTCCATTTCGGCGAAACTTTGAGGTTCACTGTCATAGCTTCCAAGATGTAACATTTGAATGCAGTTGCCTTCCTCTATCTGCTCAAATTTTACTTTATCTAACAGCGGATGCGCTTTTTTTATTTTAGTTCGTTCAATAATCTCTGCCGCATATTCGGCTGTAACAAAATCGGGCTGACGAATCATTAAATTAAAAATTAACGAATCTTTATCCAATTTCTCCATGGGTTTTTGCTTCGCTTCATCGTTTATATCCCATACTCCTTCGAGTGGATAAACACTGTATTCGAAATAACCAGCGGGTGCACTCCCCGATTTAGGACTCATCTTAACAGCATACGATAAAGCATACAATACACCAATATAATCGGCAAAAAACGAATCATTCGGATTTCCTTCCCCACGTATACTAAAGAAGTTCATCGGGGGAATAATCACTTTCTCTGGTTTATTTTTTGGAGAATAGAAAGCTTTCTCCATCTTTTTCCAATCGTATTTCATCAGACTGTTTTTTAGTCAGAACGCAAACAACACAAATTTTCAGAAACGATATTACTCTTGCATTAATTTGTGTCATTTACGCTCCGAAGAATTAAAGCATTTTTACAGGAATACAAATATCCAGAATAAATTTACGTTCGGGATGTTTAGTGTGGTCGTTGTAATACATTTCGTAGGAATAACCCTCACCCGGTTCGTAGCCACTCTCGGTAAGCCAAAGACACATGGTATTCCATGCTTGTTCAAACTGGGTTTCTACAATTTCAAAATGCCCAACGGCATATTTTCCTGCCTGAATGGTCATTTTACCAATTTCACCTTCCACTTTTACATCTCTGGTCACAATAAGACAAGCACTTTGGCGCACTTTGTCTATTTCAGTAACCGAAGGATCGTCATGATAAACGGTAAGCGTTTTTACATCAGGCGAACTAAGCAATCCACGCGGGCCGGCAAATTGCATGAGCTTACCATAAGCCTGTCCGATTTGATTAAATGCACCCGTGTGACGACAATAAATCACCTGCATGTCGGGCATTTCTTTTACAATAACTTTTGTTTCCATAAGAATGAGTTGTTTAAATTTATCGGGACAAAGTTCCTCATTCCGGGTAACAATCAGTTTACTTTTCTTGCTCAGTGGTTGACCAATCTTGCTATAATAAACACCATCTTTTACTAACAACGGTTTTTCGGATACACGGTATTCTTTAGCACTCACACCAAAATGTTTTCGAAATGTACGGCTGAACAAAGAAACACTACTGAATCCACAATCGAATGCAATACCGCTAATGGTTTTGCCTGGACAGTCTTTTAATTGTTGTGCTGCTTTTTCGATACGGATACGCTGCAAAAAATTAGCGGGAGTTTCGCCGACAAGCACAGTGAATATCCGATGAAAATGAAACGGGGAGAAATGCGCTATTTGCGCCATGGAATCCAGATTAGCGGACTGCTCAATATGGTGCTCAACGTATTCCATTACACGATTAATTCGTGCAATATATTCACTTTTACAGATTTCTTGCGGGGTCATAGTATTCAGTGTATGAAGCTACAAACATAGCGATTATTTATACAATAAAATTTACTAATCTTGCTTTTTAAACCATTACAAATAGTTTAAATTGCATACATAGTAAACTAATATAGATTCGGCGCATGGTTGGAAACCACACGCCGAATTCTTTTATAGACTCACTGTTAGAACAGAAAAATACTTATTTCCAGCAACAATCGTAATTAGTTAACACTTATAAAAAGAACTATCAACGTAATTATTGCAGGCAATGCCTGAACAAAGAATATTTTCTTATCTGCAGTTACAGCTCCATAGATTCCGGCTATTGCAACACAGCCCAAAAAGAAAACCGAGATATTTATTTTCCATAAAATATCTGAGATAAAGAATGTCCAAACTAAACCGGCTGCCAAAAAACCATTATACAAACCCTGATTAGCAGCTAAGCCTTTTGTAGGCTTAAATAATTCATCAGGCAATGCTTTTTTAAATGTCTTTTTTCCAACTGATTCCCACGCAAACATTTCCATCCATAAAATATAGATATGCTCAAGTGCTACCAATCCTATTAAAATTTGTACTATTGTCCCCATACGTTATTTCGATTTGAATAACTTATTTTACTCAATATACTATCAGGTAGATATTTACGCATTTTAAAATGAGGTATACTTATTTCCATAAACTCTTCACTAATCTTTTCGTACCCAAGATTTTCATAGAACGTCACAACTGCTTTTCGAGCATTTAACACTATCATTTTACACCCTTCACTTACAGCACACTGTTCTGCACAGCGCACCATTTGCCGGCCAATTGTCTTACCTCTCCAGTTTTCAGCTACTGCAACCTGTCTCATCTTCAGTTCATCGGCACTAATCCTGGTCATAATAAGGGTTCCGACAATCTCCCTGCCTACGAATACACCCAAATGAAAATCATATTCATCTACTGTTAGATCTTCATCGTACAAACTCAGACCCAAAGGCTTTCTAAGCACTTCATCTCTAAGTACCAGTTCCATTTTATAATCTTCAGAGTTATACTCTATCCCTTTTAGTTGTACATCCATTTTAATTCCCATCGTCATTTAGTTTTCTTTTCAGCTACAATTCGCCTAACTTCGTTAAGTAACAAAGAGAAAGCCGGTTCAGCCATTCCTCCATGATCGTAACCATCCAGTTCGTAAAGTTTCGTTTTCTTATGCCCCGATACTTTCATCATGCGCATCATGTAGGCATTTTCCTCGTATCTACCCAACAGTTCCAATTCCCTGTCACCGGTAATTAATAGTAATGGAGGAGCATCCGGACGAACATAATATAAAGGAGCTAAATTATCAACAACAGGTTGTTTGTCTGAAATACCTCTTTCTTGCCTAACCATGAAATGAGTAATCATTTGCCCACTAAAAGGGATAAGACCTGCTATTCTATTGGCATCGATATTATACTTGTTGAGCCACGATTTATCCAGCCCAATCATAGCTGTCAGATATCCTCCGGCCGAGTGACCTGAAACAAAAATCAATGAAGAATCGCCACCCAACGCGGTGATGTTATGAAACACCCAACTTACGGCAGCAGCAGCATCTTCAATATATTCAGGAGCCTTTGCTTTGGGATATAAACGATAATTGACACCCACTATGCAAATTCCTTTTTCTTTTAAAGCCGCAGGCAATTCCTTACTTCCACCAGTCAATCCCCCACCATGAAACCACACGACAGTGGCATACGCTTTCTTATTTTTTGGGTAATAGACATCCAACACACAACGTTCATTTATATAACTATCAGATTTGTTAATCGAATCACTGTAATAATGGATATTTTGTTTGGTTTCATATTGGGTTTCCTGTGCGTAAACGCCAAGCCCAAATCCCATGACCAAAATTGATACTAAAAACTTTTTCATTTTAAATTAATACTATATTAATGTGATTTAAGGTATTGTATCATATTTCTAAAAACGCAACATTACATTGTTTCGCTTACTCTGCCAACTCATCTTCCAAAAACCGGATGCGCAACTGGATAGCATCCGCCCAACTCATTTCTTCTTCGTTATTTTTCACACCAATTCCAATCAAACGAATTTTAGGTGACAAATCCACCATACTCAATAGCTCCATTCCGGTTTTAAACAAAGTCTCATAATCGGATATGGGTGTCGTAAATGTTTTACTCCGGCTAATGATTTTAAAATCAGAAAATTTTATTTTCAGGCTTACCGTGCGACCTTTGAAATCCTTTTTATTTACATAATCAATCACCTCGTGAGTGAGTTTTTCCAACTCAGGCACAATTTCTTCGAAGCGGTCGATATCAATTGCAAAAGTGGTTTCGGAACTTACCGACTTACGGATACGTTGCGATTCCACGGATCTGTTATCTATGGCTCTTGCATTTTGATAATACATATGCCCGGCCTTACCAAAGTTGGCTACCAGTCCTTGTTCCGACCATTGTTTTAAATCGGCACCGGTCTTGATACCCAATTGATGCATTCGCTCCGCCGTCACTTTACCAACCCCAAAAAACTGCTCAATGGCAAGCGTTTCTACAAACCGCTCTGCATCCTTCGGTTTTACCACAAACAATCCATTGGGTTTATTGTAATCAGAAGCTATTTTAGCCAGAAACTTATTGAACGAAACGCCAGCCGAAGCCGTAAGCCCAACCGCATCCGTTATCTTTTGTTTTATCTCTTGTGCTATTTGCGTGGCAGAAGCCATCTGTTTATGATTTTCAGTAACATCCAAAAAAGCTTCATCCAACGAAAGAGGTTCCACTAAATCAGTATACTCGTGGAAGATTTCCATTATCTGTCGCGAGACCAACTTATACACTTCAAAACGCGGCATCACGAATATCAGATGTGGACATTTGCGCAAAGCCGTTTTGGACGCCATGGCCGAACGCACTCCATAACGGCGGGCTTCATAACTGGCAGCTGCCACTACTCCACGTGCACCCGCATAACCTACCGCCAAAGGTTTGCCCTTATAATCAGCATTGTCACGCTGCTCAATAGAAGCAAAAAAAGCATCCATATCAATATGAATTATCTTACGCATGGTTCTAATTGACAGCAGCTAATTGACTATAGCCTTATTAATTCTTATTGTGCACCTTACCCAGTTCCGGATTACCCTCAAAGTCAGCCATAGCTTTTCTCCATTCGTCTGAAATAGGATGAGAGCTCTTAGTTTTTGCATCAAAACAAACCATAACCGTCTGACAGATGCATTTCACTTCGTTGGTATCAACGTCTATCAGCTGCTGTAAGAGTTTAAAGCTTTTATTTCCGATTTCTACCACGGCGGTTTCCACAGCTACATTTTCACCCGGATATACCGACAACAGAAAACTTACCTGAATATTGGCTATTACCACACCCACTTCCTTGCTGGAAGTTGCTCCGGGCACTACTTCATCAAAGTAAGAAGTTTTTCCCAAATCGTAGAATGAGAAGTAAACCGAGTTATTCACATGTCCCAATGCATCGAAATCATTAAAACGTAGTTGGATAGGCGTTGTATGATTGAATTTAATGTTATCCATATTAAGTAATTACAAGAATTTAGTTACAAGTACAAGTTTTATTCTCTGAAAAATAGTGTAACACAACATATCAATAATAGTTTTACAACACTTATAATCTATTTATTGCATGCAAAAGTACGAATTTTTAAATCTATAGACAAAATTCTCTCGTAGGTACCTACTTCAATGGTTCCGGATATTTTGTTTCTCCAACAATATCAAATAAATCCACTGTTTTCCAGTCAAAATCATCGACATCTCTTATTTTCTTTCCCAAATATTCAGTATGACAATAAAGTCCAACCACAGGTCTGTTTTTTAAATACTTATCAGCTAATGATGAGAATCTACCCACTAATGGATTTGACATACCGGCTTCAATACATTCAAATCCAAGTGCTTTTGAAAATAGCGCTCTTAATGCCATATCACTAAATTGAAAGAAATGCCAGGGTCTTTCATGAGAGGCAAAGGAAAAGTGAGTTTCAACAAATACAATTCCGCCAACTTTAAGTAATTTCGAGATTTCTATAGCTACAACCCAGGGCATTGCAAAATGTTCAAAACAAGAACTACTGTAAATAATATCAAATTTTTCTTCGCCTGCAAAGTAAGAAGATAGCTTATGGGCATCTCCAACAACATCTACATTATTCCCCGGATAAAGGTCAAATCCAATATACGATGCATTAGAGAAATTTTTCCGTGCGCCTGATTTTCCTGTTACCTCACGACTTCCTATTTCTAAAATTCTCAGTCCCGGCTTATTTCCAATTTCATATAAATATTGTTCCCATTTTAGATGACTTACTATAGTTGACATGGGTACATCTGTTACTAAAAATTGTTTATCAAACACAGACTCTACTAATGCCAGTAAGCTAAAACTTTTCTTTAATATATTCTTGACAATTTTATTCATATTCTCTCTTATTCAAATAACTAACTACCACATGGAATATCAAATACACTTCATAAGAAACCTATTTCAAACATCCCTAATTTAGGTAGACAAATATAAATCTTTATTTTTACAATTCTCATTTATTTCCATTATTATCTTAAATTAATTCATCTAACGACACATGATTGTTGGAGGAATGTCTGAAAGTATAGTGAACAAAAAAAACGTCTTATTAAGCCTTTACCATCGCCACATCCAAATTGGACAGTTCATTCCAGTTAACCACTACATTAAGAACTTGTGTTTTAAAGCCTATTTTGGTTATGGTAACGTCGTATATGTCTTCGGCTAATGATTTTATCATAAACCCGCCTTTGATTGCGGCTTCTTTTTCGAGGATATGTATTCCTCGTCACTCCAATATATCCACCTAGTTACTCTAATATGTATTCTTTGCTATCATAATATGGCTCCACTTAGTAAACAGTCCAAACCAATTTTGCCTGAGATCACTATTCCCTCAATCTATAAATTAATCCAAACAAGTACAAATACGCAGTATAAAATTTATCATTTTGTTATCGTTGCTCATAGCGGGTACAATAAGGTTCATAAGTTTAAAGTCAAGCAAAATGCGTAAGAAGTAACCTCTTCAAATGGAGACTTCAAATAAATATATTTTGTCAAACCACCCTTATTTCACTTTCAGAAATTCAGGATAATATGATTTATAAACTTTATGTTGGAGTCATATTATTCCAACTATATTCAACCGCTTATTTATATTTTTTCATACCTTTGTTTTTAATTTAAAAACAGCTGAATTATGTATATTATTCTTCTCTCTTACACCCACGGACTAAAAAAAATAGAGGAGCATTTAGTGGAACACCGTGTGTTTCTGGATAAGTATTACGGACTTGATAAGTTCATTTGCTCCGGAGCCCAAAATCCGCGTACTGGCGGCGTGATACTTTGTAAGGCCAATAGTAAAACCGAAGTTGAGCGCATTGTGTCTGAGGATCCGTTTAATATCCACGGAGCAGCAACTTACGAAATCATAGAATTCAACCCCACCAAGTTTGCTCCGGCATTCGAATCGTTTACGTAAAAAGAATTAAGAGCTAAGAAATATAAGGCCATAAACAAGTATCTGAAAACAACATTTATATAAAACATATGAAAAGTACGCTGGATACATTCCAAACCGAAGCCCCCGAAGTTGCCAAAGCTTTCGATGGACTTATTGAAGCACTGAAATCGACCACCGGTCTGGATGCTAAGACAAAACAACTGGTTTATATTGGCATCAAATCCTCAACAGGTGACAGCACTGCCGTGTTTTTTCATGTAAAAATGGCAAAGAAACTGGGTGCAACGCGCGACGAGATTAAAGATACCATTCTGATAACGCTTACCGTGTGTGGACTAAAGGGCGTTTCCACCTGCCTGCAAACAGCACTCGAGGCATACGATAACGACTAACATTCGAAACTATGTCAACCGATTTGTCCAACATACCCAACATTGGGAAAGACACTGAAACCAAGCTGATACTGGTTGGTATTACCAGCTACGCCGAACTTAAAGCTGCAGGAACCGAACAAGCCTTTCTGCGCCTTCAAACCCTTGATCCCGGAGCTTGCATCCATTTGCTGTATGGACTTGAAGGAGCTATTGAGGGTATTCCATACAGCAAATTATCGGCAGAAAAGAAACAGGAATTGCGGGAATTTCATCGCCTGGCTAACCTGAAATAACAACTATAAACCATGAAAGAATTCAACTACAAAAAGATTGATGCTTTTGCCACTCTAAATTCCGTTGGAAACCCGGCAGGATATGTTCTGTTGAACGAGAACCAGACTATTACCGAAGCAGAAATGCTGGAAATTGCCCGCGAACAAAAAGGATTTGTGAATGAAGTTGGATTTGTTTGTCGAAAAAGCAATGAATTACTTGAGTTGAAGTATTATTCTGCTGAACGGGAAGTTGATTTTTGTGGACATGCAACGATTGCCATTTTATATGATATCCTAAAACATCAGACGGAATTTACTGACCAGCAAACACTCTCTATTCAAACGAAACGTGGATTGCTGACTGTGTATAATCATATAGCCAGTGAAGATGCTGTATTTATTATGTCGCCTGTTCCTACTTATCGCAACGATACACCAAATGGAGGGGATATATGTTGGCATCTGGGCATTATTCCTTCGGATATTGACACCAACTGGCCAATCAGCATAATCAATGCCGGACTAACCACCCTTATTGTACCAATTATAGGACTTAAAGCTATACTGGACATAAATCCGGATCTTACAGGTCTGAAAAATTTCTGTGTAGAAAATAAGATTGATATTATTGAAGTGTTTTGCACCGAGGTTTCATCTACTAAAAGTGACTATAGAACAAGAGTATTTGCTCCTACATTCGGATATCTGGAGGATCCAGCAACAGGTTCAGGTAATTCTGCATTCGGATATTATCTATTAAAGCTCGGGAAGTGGACAAAAGAAGGTCTAACCATAGAACAAAACAATCAACCGGAGAAATTCAATGTGGTAAAACTTCAAAAAACAATCGACAGTGAACAACTGGAAAGAGTATTGTTTGGCGGAAGTGCTATAACCCGGATTGAAGGAAAGTATTTCATTTACTAATCATTTCAATATAATTATGAGCGAAAAATCAACACAAGCAGCAGAAACATTCAGATGCGGATTTAATTGTTCGCAATCGGTATTGTCGGTATTTGCCGACGACTTTGAATTGTCAAAAGACACTTGTCTCCGGTTGGCAAGTCCTTTCGGGTCAGGTATTGCCCGCATGCAGGAAACTTGCGGAGCAGTAACGGGAGCATTAATGGCTATCGGACTCAAATACGGAAAAGGAGAACTCGACGAAGAAGCCGCCAAAGCTCATGCTTATAAATTATCACAAGAACTTATCTCTGCGTTCAAAGAGAAGAACAAGTCTATTTGCTGTCGCGATTTACTGGACGGACTGGACATAAACACTCCGGAAGGTATGGCCGAAATACAGAAAAGAGGTTTGTTTCAATGCAACTGCTCCAAATACGTACAAGAAGCAGTTTTAATTACCGAAGCAATTTTGTCCGAACGATTATAATAATATTTTGTGAGTATGACAAAACTAAATTATAAAAATCAGCTGCTGATTGCAGGCACTTTATTCACGCTTCATAATATCGAAGAATCCATTGGCTTTTCGTGCTTTGAGTATCCTGATAAATTACCACTACCCATTCATCCGCCTTCAGCAAATGCTATGATACTGGCTATCGGAATAGCCACCATATTGGTTTGGGCGCTGATTATGTGGGCAAACATTCAACCCAGGGAGTCGAATCGTAAAAACCTGCTTATAATCCTGGTGGCGGTATTTCTGGTAAATGCTATTTTCCCGCATATAACCGGAGCACTTGTTTTACAACGTTACTTTCCGGCAGTAATTACATCGTTCATATTGTATATACCCTATTCCGTGTGGATTATCCCAAAACTCTATCGCTCTTACCCTACGCGTAATGACTTTTTTATCATCATGCTGGGCGGAGTGTCACTTGCAGCCCTTTTAGCAATAGCAATCCATTTTTTTGTCAATATTTTCCTCCGTTATCTGGCAAATTGAGAATCTATGAAACCGGTTGAATATAGAAAGCTAACTAAACTTGAACTTCCAAAAATCAAAACACTTTGGGGAGAGCTGAATAAGATTCATTCTGTTGACTCTGTTCACTTCAAAGAACATTACAACACGTTCTCCTTTGAAAAACGAAGTGAAGCCTGGTTGAAACTACCTGATAACAACTTTCAGTTATTAGTAGCCGAAGCTGAAGGCTCAACACTTGTCGGATATTGCGTTTCAACATTTGACACAAATCTGAAAGGAGAGATTGACTCCTTGTTTGTCGACCCCGCATTCAGACAGCAAGGTATAGGGAGAACCTTGATGGAAAAAAGCATGGATTGGCTTCAAAACAATCAATGCAGCCCCATTCGGTTGACGGTCAGCTATGGACACGAAAGTGTATTGGTTTTTTACCAACGACTGGGATTTTATCCCCGACTAACTGCATTGGAATGGAAAAACACCAACTAGTTTCGACAAACTTACTTGCTATAATGTGGGCGATATACTTAATTTACTATCATTCAAACCTATACGATTTATCAAGTAGAAAGAAAATGAAACTTACCGGGCAAAGGTTGAATTAGCGAAACAAATTATATAAAACATCGGATACATTTTACAATATAAAAACACACAGAAACAAAAAACTTTATTTCTTTTTCTTCTCATTTTAAGCGTACAGGCGTATGGACAATCAGACAACAAGCTAAAAGATGTCTTTGCCAAATTTCAGGAAGGCTATACTAAAAGAGACACAACACTTGTTGAAAAATTTACTACTGACCTCTGTGCCAAAGACATTTCGATAATTGGAACAGGTGAAGATGAATGGTTTCAGGGAATTGATGCAGCAAAAAATCTTTTTAAAAACGATTGGGCTTATTGGCTACAACTAAAACTTGACACAGCCAATGTTAACATCGTCATATCAAACAATGTTGCCTTCTTCAAGGTACATGGAACTGTTTCAATAGCTTTTCCAGACAAAGAGACTGCCTACACTTTTGCTTTCGGACAACTCCAACAAAGCATCAACCGAGAAAAAACAAATAAAAAGAAAGTATTGGCTTACTCAAACGAAGCATCTAACTTTATTCAGCAAATTGAAAGCGGAGGACTGGAAATAACTTATTCCTTAAGACTCTCAGGAGCACTTGTGAAACAAAACAACAAGTGGCTATTTAAACAATTAGTATTTTCATTCCCATATCCCATGGCTCGAAAATAATTCCAGATAAAGCATTGTTTGTAGGTTAAAACAAACCTAAACTCAACTAATTTAAAACAGCAGTTGTAAGTTTTAATCTTGCCGCTGCTGTTTAATGTATCCGGAGGAAACTATAACCTGAATTAACTAAGCATAATGAAACTGAGATTAATTTTAATTATAAGCACAGTACTCTTTCTTTATCAAACAACTTCAGCCACCCACAAGATATATATCATTCATGGCTACGCAGGTTCGGCTTTTCAAATGAATAATATTTATAAAGGATTGATACACGAAGGTTACACGTCCGAAAACTATACTTATCCCAGCTTCAAAGAAAATCTGGATAGTGTAGGAATGGATTTGTACCGCAAGATAAAAGAGGAGAATTATGATACGGTTTCTTTCGTCACCCATTCCATGGGAGCGTTGGTCGTTCGCTCTATGTATCAATATATGGATTCCACAGATTGTTTTCCGGTCATCTACCGCTTCGTCATGTTAGCACCACCAAACAAAGGATGCCAGTATGCTGATTTTTTCTCCAAATCTCCTTTAAAAGCAATACTTGGACCCAATGTCAGCCTTATGCGCACTGATTCCGATTCATACGTAGCCAAACTGCCCTTGCCCACATGCCAGGTGGGACTTATCATTGGCACAGCGGGTTCAAAGCATGGGTTTAACCCGTTTATGGGTGATGACAACGACGGAACCGTAACAGTAAAAAGTGCTGTATTGGGAATAGAACAGGATATTGTTACCATAAGATCCATGCATATACTTATGCCCCGTAAGAAAAAGGCCGTTAAATTGGTACTTCGGTTTATGAAAACCGGAGCATTTAGCAATCTCGCCACTTAACAATTAAGAATCAATACGTTTGAAACTATTTTCCAAATAAAAAATTCACAGAAATTACGATTTCCTATTTCATAAAATCTAAAGTTTCTGTACATTTGTACCGCGTTAGCATAAATGCGCCTATCGCTTCTACAGTAATAAAACTTTTCAGTCATAATGAGTAAAATAGTAATCAATAGTTTTGAGGAATTAGAACAATACGTTGGAAAAGAACTGGGTGTATCGGATTACATAACCATTACCCAGGAACAAATTAATCTTTTTGCCGATGCTACACTGGACCACCAATGGATTCATGTAGACACTGAAAAAGCAAAATCAGAAAGTCCTTACAAAACAACCATTGCTCACGGCTACTTAAATCTATCGGTATTACCTTATTTGTGGAACGAAGTTGTTGAAGTAAATAACTCAAAACTTACAGTAAACTATGGCATTGAGAATCTTCGATTCAATCAACCAGTATTAGTCAACAGTAAAGTACGGGTTCGTGCCAGATTGAAATCAGTTAAGAACCTGAGAGGAATTACTAAAGCCGAAATTGAAGTCTGGATGGAAATAGACGGAAATAAGAAAACAGCTTTAGACGCTACTATTGTTTTTCTTTATCATTTCGTGTAAAGTAAAAATCAATAACAGTAAGCTAATCCTGTTATATCAATTGAATTTAATCCACACTTATATAAATTCAATATGAAGAAAGCGATAATTGTTGGAGCAACTTCAGGAATTGGCAGAAATTTGGCCAAACTATTGATTAACGATAGTTATCAGGTTGGGATAACCGGACGCCGGGCAAACTTACTGGAGGACATTAAGTCCGAAAATCCTGACAATTACAAAACAAAAGCTTTCGATATTACCGATTTAAAAAACATTCCCGAATACCTCGTTCAACTCACGCATGAACTCGGCGGACTCGATTTACTTCTTATCAGTTCCGGCACAGGCGATATAAACACGGAGCTTGACTTTGAAACAGAAAAGCAAACCATCGACACCAATGTAAGCGGATTCACAGTCGTTGCCGATTGGGCTTTCAATTATTTTCAACAACAAAAACACGGACATCTGGTTGCCATCAGCTCCATTGCCGGACTGCGTGGAAATTCTCAGGCACCGGCTTACTCTGCTACCAAAGCCTACCAGATAAACTACCTCGAAAGTCTTCGGATTAAGGCGCACAAAACTTCGCTGCCACTTTTCATTACCGATATTCGCCTCGGACTTATTGATACCGACATGGCAAAAGGCGATGGTCTGTTTTGGATTGCTCCTGTAGATAAAGCTGCAAACCAAATACTTAAAGCTATTCATAAAAAGCGAAAGACAGCATACGTCACCAAGCGCTGGGGAGTAATTGCGCGGCTCCTGAAACTTCTTCCGAATTGGATCATTGAGAGAATGTAATCAAATTTGTAATCTTTTATTGTTTAATAGCTATGAATAAGAAAGTCCTTTTTGCAACAATTCTGGCACTAATCACCTCAATAGCGGCAGATATAATTCTTCAGCAAACAATAGGTTATGTGCCTGCATGGATTGTTTATGCCAAGTTTGTATTTCTGGCAAGTATGTATGTTCTTTCAATGCTGATTTCAAGACTCCGCGAATTTTCAAGTTTTATACTAATTCTGGCAACTATTACTCTTGTAAACCAAATAACAACAACTATTCGAAACTCACAATATTGGCATTTTGCTTTTGACACCTCAACTTTTGCGGGGAATTTCAGCAGTTCCATTTTGTTGAAATTTATCGGTATAGTTCCAGTCATTGCGGTATTATTTATTTTATTTAAATCAGGGAAAGAGTTCTATCTGTGCAAAGGCGACCTGGCAACCAAAGCAAATAAAATTAGTTGGTTAGGAATAAATTCCAACACTATAAGTTGGGGAAAACTCTCTGTTATTTCGGCTGTCTTCATTTCATTTGGAACAATACTATTGACTATTTTCACCGTTACAAACTTATCAGAAGCTAAAGGAATTGTAGGATTCATCAAATACATTCCACTCATTGTAGTGCTTGCATTGGGCAATTCGTTTTGCGAAGGTTTATTGTTTCGCAGTGCCATTTTGGGGACATTGAAGAATGTGCTGCCTAAAAATTCCGTGGTTTTTATTGCCGCGATGTTCTTTGGTATTGGCCATTACTACGGTGCACCCAGCGGTATAGTCGGAATTGCCATGAGTGGACTGCTAGGCTGGTACATGTGCCGAAGCATGTACGAAACAAAAGGCTTTGTTAGCTCATGGATAATTCACTTTGCACAAGATTTTGTCATTTTTTCGACCATTTATTTGCTTGGTAATTTTGCATAAAATCCAACAAATTAATATTCATTCAAAACACAGGCAATATGTCAACCTACTTCAACAATAAACAGCATCAACCCACCGACGAAATGCTTGCATGCGCTTTGGGTGACACGAAAGAAATACTCCACGCCATCGTTCAGTTTATCGAAACCGAATTTGGTGAAAGCCACATCGAATGGAAATATTATGGAGCAAAAATCGGTTGGTCGTTAAAGATTTTCAACAAGAAACGTAACGTTGTGTTTGTCGGACCGGAAGATGGTTATTTCCGGGTTGCATTTGCTTTTGGGCAAAAAGCTTATCTGGAAATCATAAAAAGTAATTTACCCGATTATATCAAACAGCAACTAACCGAAGCTAAAGTCTACGTGGAAGGTCGTCCATTGCGACTTGAAATCAGGGAACACACCGATGCTGAGCCTCTCTGGCAATTGATTAAGATAAAATTGAACAACTAATTCAGATTTAAATTTCCTTAACGAATTGAATTTGAATTATTATACAACTATGTTTCTTTGAATAAAAATATAGTTGTATTTTTACAGCACTTTAAACAGTTCAACTATAATTCAACACATAAAATTTGTATAATTATGAATCACTTATTATTTTTAGATTCGCCGGTCGTTATTGTTATTGCTTTGGTTTTTTTATTATTATTCGGTGGGAAAAAAATACCGGAATTAATGAAGGGTCTTGGTAAAGGGGTTCGGAGTTTCAAAGAAGGACTTAATGAAGTTGAAAACGAAATAAAGGATGTAACAAAAGAAGATAAAAAAGAGACTAAAGAAGATAAATCTGATTCTGCAAAATAAGCATGAATAAGTCTAATGACAGTGAAAAATCTTTTTGGGATCATCTTGATGATTTAAGATCGACCCTATTTCGGATTGCCGGGTTTGTTGGAATAGCTTCTCTTGTATTCTTTGCATTCATGAAAGGAATTTTCGACAATGTAGTCCTTGCACCTTCCCGAAACGACTTTTTTCTTTATCAATCGATTAACGAGATTAGCAAGAAGATACCTTATTTCCCTGATTTCATTACCGGCACTTTTAATGTGAAAATAATCAACATTAATCTTGCATCGCAGTTTTTGGTTCATCTGACTTCTTCATTATGGTTTGCATTGGTATTCAGCTTTCCTTTTGTAATATACCAACTCTTTCTATTTGTCAAACCGGCGCTTTATGATAATGAACGAAAAAATGCAGGCAGGGTATTTTTATTTGGAAATGTATTATTTTATCTCGGAGTTGCAGTTGGATATTGTTTCCTGTTTCCTTTTACTCTAAGGTATCTGGCAGGCTATCAACTCAGCAAATATATTGAACAAAGCGTTTCACTGGATTCGTATATGAACACCTTCCTAATGGTTTGTTTTTTTATGGGATTGGTATTTGAGTTGCCAATAGTTGCATGGTTTTTATCGCAATTAGGAATTTTACATCGTGGGTTCTTCAACAAATACCGGAAACATGCCTTTTTCTCATTATTCGTAATTGTGGCTATATTCTCACCCACCGGTGATCCATTAACAATAATGTTGTTCTTCATCCCTATTTATGCCCTTTGGGAACTAAGTGCATTTGTAGTAAAAAGAAAGCCGACAGAAATAGAAGAAGATATTTAAAAATTTATAATTGTATTATTATGAAAAGAAGAGATTTTTTCAAATCAGCGGCCATTGTAGGCTTAGCTTCTGTTTTTAAAACAAATGCGCTCGGCTCTGTTGTATCAGGTAATCATGTAGCAGTTCATTCTGAACCAGATTTAGTAGCAGTTATGGGTGGGGAACCCGGAGTTATGCTCACTCGGGCATTAAAAGAACTCGGTGGTATCGGACACTTTGTAAAAAAAGGTCAAAAAGTGGTTATCAAACCGAATATCGGTTGGGACCGAAAACCGGAACTGGCTGCCAATACAAATCCCGAACTTGTTGGAACACTCGTAAAGCTATGTAAAAGTGCCGGGGCTTCCGAAGTGATTGTATTCGATAACACCTGCCACGATTGGAAAAAAAGCTATACCAATAGTGGTATTGAGAAAGCTGTAATTGCTGCCGGTGGAAAAATGGTTCCCGCCAATGATGAATCTTATTTTCGTGAAGTGGAATTACCACGGGGGGTGAATTTAAAAAAAGCTAAAATTCACCATGCATTGCTTGAATGCGATGTTTGGTTTAATATGCCGATATTAAAACATCATGGTGGAGCAAAAAACTCTATTTCAATGAAAAATCTTATGGGAATTGTTTGGGACAGAGGCTTCTTCCACAGTCACGACTTACATCAAAGCATAGCTGACATAGCTACTTTTCACAAAAGCCCTGCGCTTAATATAGTTGATGCTTACCGCATTATGAAATCAAACGGTCCGCAAGGAAAATCGGAGGCTGACGTAGTAATGCTTAAATCGCTAATCGTTTCTCATGATTTTGTTGCTGCTGATACAGCTGCCATGAAATTGTTCTCGCAGGTTCAACCTACGGATATGAAAGATGTCAGGTATATTGCACTAGCTGAAAAAAATCATGTAGGAACTCAACAACTTGAAAAACTCAACGTAAAGAGAATCAAACTCTAATAAAAATTAGTAAAAATTATCTTTCAATCTATTTCCATGAAGTCTCTAAAAAAAGTACGTTTAGTTTTAGCCATATTGTTCTTTCTACCCATTTTATTGTTCTTCATTGACTTTACAGGGAAATTACCTTTGTTTCTGCATAATCTGGTGAGCATTCAACTTATTCCGGCATTACTGTCATTAAATGTTGTCGTCGTTATTTTATTGGTAATTCTGAGCTTGCTTTTTGGTAGAATTTATTGCTCTACGATTTGCCCTTTAGGAGTATTTCAGGACATAGCATCATGGAAATCAAGATTATTCCGCAAGAAATCGAAAAAATATCGTTTTGAGTATTCAAAGCCTAACAATATTATTCGTTACTCTATTTTGGCAATAACAATTATTGTCTTCATTTTTGGTAGTTCATTTCTTATTTTGCTGCTTGATCCATACAGTATTTTTGGTCGCACTATTTCACAATTAATCAGACCATTGTTCATTTGGGGAAATAATGGATTAACCGGTATTTTGAGTAAAATGGGTAATTATTCTCTGTATCAGGTAGAACAAGTAAGCTTTGTTCCGGTAGCATTTAGTATCTCAGTATTCTTTTTTGTATTGGTTGCTGTAATGTCGTGGTTTTGGGGTCGATTGTATTGCAATACCATTTGTCCGGTTGGAACTGTCCTTGGATTTATTTCAAAGATTTCGATTTTTCATATCTCAATTAAAGATTCTGATTGTACGAGTTGTGGACTTTGCGAAAAACATTGTAAATCAAAATGCATTGACAGCGACGCAAAAAAAGTAGATGATTCCCGTTGCGTTAGTTGCTACAATTGTATCAGCACCTGCAAGAAAGGCGCAATAACATATCGTAGCCGGTACAAATATAAGAAAGACAGACCTGTTCTGAATGTCGTAGACAATGGAAGAAGGACCTTTTTATTGGCATCGGGAGCTGCTCTGTCGACAGTAGCTTTTGCCAATACTAAAAAACTTATTGGTAATAATGAGTCAATGCTCTCCAGAAAACCAATAATGCCTCCGGGAGCAAGTAACTTCGAGCACTTTAACCGGCATTGTACAGGTTGTCAACTGTGCGTTACTAAATGTCCCATGCAGGTATTGAAGCCTGCTGCGCTACAGTATGGCATATCCGGAATCACTCAACCTCATTTGATTTTTTCAACTCATGTTTTTTGTACGTACGATTGTAACATTTGTACATCAGTATGTCCAACATCGGCTTTAAGAAAGCTTCCTATTGAAGAGAAAAAACGGACACAAATCGGAGTTGCAAAGTTCAGAAAAAATAAGTGCGTTGTATTTACCGACGAAAAAGATTGCGGAGCATGTTCTGAACATTGTCCAACACAAGCCGTACATATGATTCCATATAAAGATGGGCTTACTATACCTGAAGTTACGGAGAATATCTGTATTGGTTGTGGTGCTTGTGAATCAATATGCCCGGCCCGCCCCTATCAGGCTATTTATGTGGAAGGGAACACGAATCAAATTTTGGCAAAAAAACCTTCGGAAGCAAAAAAATTTAATAAAAAAATAGATGATTTTGGATTTTAGGATAACGCACTGTACAATTATAAAAATCCTCAATAATGAATTTTAGTTTATGGCTGGCTTGCAAAAAAAAGCTATCTTTGCATAGTAAACAATAAAGCAGTAGATGATTGAAATTATTATAAAGGGGATATTAATTGGATTATGTATTTCTGTGCCATTGGGTCCAATTGGTATGCTTACCATTCAACGCACACTCAACAGAGGGCAAAAGCATGGTATTGCTACCGGTCTTGGGGCTACGACTTCCGATTTAATATATACTGTTATCACCTTATTCTTTTTAAGTTTTGCCTTAGACTTCATCGAGGAGCATCGCTTTATTATACAACTAGCTGGCAGTTTGGTTGTTGCCGCATTTGGTTTGTATATTTTCAGAAGCAACCCAGCCACACAACCAAAGCCTAACGAAGCAATCAAACATAGTCTTTTTGGAGATTTTATGACCTCATTCGGGTTGACTCTTTCAAATCCGTTTGTTTTATTTGTATTAATTGCTCTTTTTGCCCGCTTTGAATTTATCGGAAATAAAACTACACTGCTCGTATCTGTTATCGGGATATCATCGATTCTTGGAGGAGCCATCTTATGGTGGAGTTTGCTAACATTTCTGGTGAGCAAGTTCAAAAACAAGCTCAACATGAGAGAACTGAAAATTATCAATCAAATTGTGGGACTGGTTATTATCGGCATTGGGGTTGTTGGGTTCATTCTTAGTCTCTTAAAGTAAAAAGCCAACACGTTTCACAACGAGCTGGCCTCACTATTAATCTGAGAAGATTAATAAACAAAATGTATCTTTCTACCTGTTCAACAATCAGGATTTTTCAGCGTCGCCGGTCTCATCGTCATCTGTATTCAGCGAAACTCCCGGTGTCATTCCAGCTTTACCAGCCTTTCCGCTAGTCCACATCAAGCTTAGTTCGGTTTTTGTTTTAGTGAGAATCAGCTGATCGGCACGATTATTTCCCAAACTGCGGTAATACATATGAGTACTTTCTCCTTTACTCTTGGTTTCAAGCGTTGTTTCAAATTTGCCGGCTTCCAGCACTGCGTTTAAATCTTTTTCAAAAGCTTTCATAATCTGAGAATCACTGGAAGCTGTCAATGTGAGAATTTTGGTCGTTTCTCTCTTAGAACCTGAATCAGGGTTTTTAGCCTTTGCAACATTCTTTTTGGAAGTAGCTACTATCATCCCGCTTCCACCTAAATTAACGTACTCAAAATGTTCGTCTTCACTGTATTTTTCGAATAAACTTTGAAGCGTTTGTGCCTGACTTGCCGCAGCAATGCATAACACAGCAATTAATAAGATTGTCTTTTTCATTTTTCTTAATTATTAATGTTACCTGTTTTATCTGATTCTGTAATTTCATTTTTTAGTGTTCCTTTTTCACGTGCGTCGCGGATATTTTCTTTGACAGCTTCCATGTTTTTAAGGGGTTTCAAACCATTTTGAATCCTTTCATTCATATCGTTTATCTTTTTCTCTGCATACCTCTGCACATATTCAGGATCGTCAATCCGTTGACCGTGTATAATTGCATAATTTTCGGACTGTTGTGGACGTTGAATCCAAAGAGCTAACACAATAGCTGCCGCCATACCAGAATATGAAACTGTTTTAATCCAGATATGCTTTATTTTAGTTTGCTTAGTAGCAACTTTTTTAAGCGGTTCAAAGGCTGTTTCACATTTTTCCTCTTCGAAGGTTTCGAAAAGCGGTCGATATAGTTCATGCTCAGCATTTATATCCCCTGATAAAAAATAGCTTTTCAACTCTAGTTCTTCAGTAAGTGTTGTCTCACCATTGAAGTATTTCTTCAGTAATTCATTCATCTTTTCCATATCGTTTCCTCCACACGTTTTTGTTCATATATAATTTTTTCCCGAATCTTTTGACGCGCTCTTGACAAGTTTACGCTAACAGCATTTTCAGTAAGCGAGGTTACATAAGCGATTTCCGACAGTTCCATTTCTTCTACATCTCGCATTCGGATAATAGTTCGTTGCAATTCCGGCAGTTCATCTATCATTTTCCGAACTCGCGCAGCTAGGTCCTTTTGCTCCGTTTGTTGATGTGGATTAGGCTCAACAAACTCCATCTCGGGAACTAATTCATCTTCATCTCGTCGCTGTCGTAAAGTATCTAAACATAGATTTCGCATTGCTCTCATTGTAAATGCAGACACGTTTTCTACTTCGTCGAGTTTATTTCGCTTCTCCCACAATTTCATACTCAGCTCCTGAACAGCATCTTGTGCAGCTTCAGCATCCCGTAAAATCGATTTTGCCAATCGAAATAATTTATCGGAAAGAGTGAGTATTTGAGTATTAAATTGCTTTGGATCCATACAAATATAAAAATCAACGACTAAACGTTAACAATATCATGAAAACTCTTTGCGGAATTTTTTATTTTGATTGTTCAACAATTGTCCCATCTATTAGTATGACGCAAGTGAAAGAAAAATCTTACACGGAGGGAGAAAATATTTTGAAATCAGAAAGTATTGAGTACTATTATTAAGTTCTAAAGCAGTCGCTTTACCACACGAAGATTATGTGAATATTCACCTGTTTGCCCAGAAATTATTCCTTGAGAATCAATTGTTTCAATCTTCACCCAACCAGAAGCATGAATTATCTGATGAGAATTAAGCAAAATTCCAACATGGATAATTTTACCTTCAGTATTTTCAAAGAAAGCCAAATCTCCTGCTTTTACTTCTGATAAAAAATCAATAACCTTTCCATATTCAACCTGTTGTGAAGCATCGCGGGGTAGCAGAATGCCACATATAGAAAAAATCACCTGTACAAGACCCGAGCAATCTATGCCCATAATGGTTTTTCCACCCCAAAGGTAAGGTGCATTGAGGTATTGTTTGGCGATTTCAATTAAGTGATTACTATTTTTTTTGTCAATTGCAGTCAAATGAACAGGATCAAATTGAAATCTCTTGTCATCCACCTTCATCTCTATTCCATCGAAACCAATAAGTTTGCTTCCACCTGGCAATATCAACGTCTCACCGGTTGCACTGTCTTCTCCTTTCATCAAAGGATAGGAGACACAAAATGACTTTGAATCAGACAACTGTTGTTCTTCTTGTTTTTTCAATATCCGAATCATTTTTTTATCTGCCCAACCAACATAATTATCTGAATGATTACGCAACAAAAGCCAATGCTCACGCGTTTCAAGTATTTCAACACATTCTCCAAACAATAGTTGCGAAGTCATTTCGCTACGTTCGCTGTCACTCTCGCGAAGTGGTACAAGTGGAAGATTTACGATTCCGGTCATGAAATTTCTGGTAAATGATTAACTAGTATAGTAATGACTTATTTTTATGCAAAAATAACGAAAGTTTAATGATAATAATTATATTAGCGTTTTTTTTCGTAATTTTCGGACGTTTTTAGATTAGGGTATTTCTCCGTAAGACAGGCTATCATTATGAAAATAAATTTCACTCAATCTCAGCTTCAAAATCTCCTAAAAGCAGGATTATTTGCGTGTTTAGTGGTGTTAATAGTACTTCTCTATCCTTCGGAAGATAAATTTAAATATCAATTCGAAATTGGAAAACCCTGGTCATACGAATTAGTTACTGCCTCGTTTGACTTCCCTATTTATAAAAGCGACCAACAAATAGCAAAAGAAAAAGACGAAATCTTACAAGATTATACTCCGTTCTATAAGTTAGATACAACTGTTATAACGCGCCAATTAAAAAAACTATATACAGATCTGCAAAAGAAAGGTGAAAGCTCGCCACGTATTCCCGGTTATATAAAAAATAAGTTTAAATCAATTTACTCTGCAGGGATTATATCGGTTGACGAATACAATAAACTAATCAACGATAAAAGAGAAAATATTTCCTGTATTATGCCAAACCGGTTATCACGACCTATTCCTGTGGGAAATATCTACACACCCAGATCGGCCTATGAAGAGATAATGAACGATGCACCTGCCGCTCTTAAATCGTACGATATCAATCTATATCTCTCAGAAAACCTGAAGTATGACAGTATTACTTCTGTTATTTCCAAGAATGAATTGCTAAAAAATCTTTCGCTTACCTCTGGTATGATTCAGTCGGGTGAGCGTATTATTGGCAGGGGTGAAATAGTAACTCCAAATATATATTTAGTTTTACATTCTTTAAAAATAGAGTCCGAGAAGCGGAATTCATCTTTACAGCAATCATCGATAGCTGTTATTGGAGAGATTGTTATGGTTCTTGGATTAATGATTTTGCTCTTTTTATACATTTATCTTTTCCGTCCGCGTATTTACGAAAGCTCCAGCAATTTAATTCTTATTTTATTGCTTATCCTCATGATTGTGGCTCTCACGTCGTTTACTATCAGCTTCACAACCCTGAGTTATTATATGGTTCCTTTTGCATTACTACCTATAATTATCCGGGTTTTCTTCGATTCGCGAACAGCACTGTTTGCCCACATAATTACCGTGCTGATAATTTCATTTATGGTGGACAACGCGTTTCAGTTCATACTCTTACAAATAACCATTGGTATGGCTGCCGTATCAAGCCTGAAAGACATGTCACAGCGCTCACAGTTAGCACAAACCGCACTGTACATATTCTTAAGTTATGTTATTATGTATCTGTCTTTTGAATGCATTTCCGAAGGTGATATTCATCGCATAAACTTGCAACACATAGCTTATTTCGGTGTCAGCAGTGCATTCCTTTTATTCGCCTATGTTCTGATTTATCTCTTCGAAAAAATATTCAATCTGGTATCGAGTGTAACACTGGTGGAACTTACCAACATCAATAGTGATTTAATGATGGAATTTTCTGAACGTGCACCGGGTACTTTTCAACATTCTTTGCAAGTCTCCAATCTCGCTACAGAAGCAGCAAAAAAAATTAATGCCAACAGTTTGTTGGTTCGTACCGGAGCACTTTATCACGACATTGGCAAGATGAAACATCCCGAATACTTTATCGAAAATCAAATGGGAGGAAAAAATCCATTAACCGATTTCGAGTTTGAACATGCATCCAAAATTGTCATAGACCATGTTACTGATGGAGTTGAAATAGCTAAAAAAAGTCACCTGCCGGAACAAATCATCAATTTTATCGGGACACATCATGGTTTTAGCAAAACAAAATATTTTTACAATTCGTATATAAATGCCAACCCTGACAAAAAACCGGACGAAGCTGTTTTCACCTATCCCGGTCCACTTCCGAATAACAAAGAAACAGCCATCTTAATGATGGCCGATGCAGTGGAAGCCCGTTCGAGAAGTTTAACCGAATATACCGATGCCAGCATTGATGAAATGGTTGAAAGCATGATTGATGGACAAATTGCTGAAGGAGAATTTAAAGATGCTCCAATCACATTCCGCGATGTAGAATTAGTAAAATCCGTTTTCAAAGAAAAGATTAAGAATATCTACCACAACAGAATAAAATATCCCGAAGTGAAAAAATAGAGGACGGCTTAGCATTTAAAAGCCTCCAAACCTTGATTAGGTTTGGAGGCTTTTGCATAGTATGACAAGCTCAATCTTATTGAACTTTTACTGTTATTTTTCGGGCAATTTGCAAGGCGGTTGTCAGGCTATTTAAATCGGGATCCAAACTGCCATCTGCACCGGAATAATGACTGTGACCAATCGGTTTCATTATATATTCAGCTTTCAAATGATTTGTATCAAAAGCAGCTTCATACACCAAAGCAGGCTGACTGGAAGTGCGGTATTCAATATCGTCAGGAAACCTGTCGTTTGTCCAGTATTCATTCCAGTCCCACGACTGGTTTACTTCCAGCAAGATTTTATACTTACCGTCCAATGGCTTTCCTGTTCTGGTGTTTAGAATAAACGAAGCAGCAGGAGTTGCTCCCGTGTAAGCATCGGGAACAGGATGCTTCTTTGTTGGATTATAAGTCCCGTATTCGTTTTTTATATTTCGCTGATGAGCCCAGTAAGGTAAAGCCGCCGGTCTGAGAATTTCGCCTTCCATCCAATGTCCCGCTTTATGAACTGCATGTTTGAAATTAGCTCGCCCAATACTTTCCGATACGTACAGAGTTTGAATATAGACACCCTTTTCGTCGGTCAGCCAAATAGCAAAAAGCGGATGATTATGCTCTTTTCCTTTTTCAAACTTAATAGAAATAAATGTTCCCTGGTTGTTTCCGCCATATTTTTCTTCTGAGTAAACTTCCTTTTTCCTTTGGGCAGGAGCCGCTGTTGAAAGAACCAAAAATGCGGCCAATAATATATTCGTCTTCATAATTTCGTTCATTAATTCGATACATTATATTTTGATTATAATACCAATAGTTGGTAAAATCGTTCCGGCAAAATTATCCAGTGTCCGTAACAAATATTTATTCGGATTCGTTGGGTCTGTATTGGGCAGATACACTTTATTTCCGGAAGCATCGGTTGTTCCTTTATCTAAATTGGTATAAATGGGTGCGCCCTGAGTCTGGAAATTATATACATTCTGAATGTCAGTATACAGATTCAATACCCATTTTTTGAAATAGAATTCCTTGTCAATACGAATGTCCAGTTGATGTGCATTAGGCAAACGCAGTGAATTGAATTTTGTATAATCCAACAGCGGTTGTTTACTTACGTCCCAAACCGATTTCTGAGCAGAAACAGGGTCGATAGGAGTATAAGGTGCTCCACCCACAAATCGCCATCGAATAGCCACGTTCCAGTTATCTTTAAATTTATAACTGGCTATCAGATTAAACAGATGCTTGGTATCCCACGACGAAGGCAGGTAGGTTCCAACTGAATTGGTGAACTCACTTCGAAAAAATGTATAAGTAGCCGTCAAATTCAGTTTTTTCATTTCCATAATTTTGTAAAGCAGTTCCACACCATAAGCCCGCCCTTTTCCGGTAGAAGTTATTTGTTCGTCTCCTACTTCGCCAAAATCGGTTCCCTTACTGGCAATACTCATTCCATCCACCACAGAAAGCGGATAATACTCATATTGCTTGTAAAACGCCTCCACACTCAATCGCATATTATCCATAGGTCGATATTCAAATCCGGCAATGGTTTGATTGGAAATGGTGTAACGCAAATTTTCATTCTGATTAACCAAATCGCCCGCCGAGTTACGATAACCCAGCGTGGTATAAGCCGGTTGCTGTGCATACCTGCCAACATTGGCATTTAAATCGAAAACAGACGAGAGCGCATACGAAATAGAAAAACGGGGTGAAAACTGATTGAATGGATTCATCATATTGTCGTTGTAATTAAGTCCGGCAAAGTTCACCCCAAGCGAAAGTTTCAGGCGATCATCCAACACCTGTTTCGATGCTTGTACAAAAGCCTGATAGCCAAACAAACCAATGCGTGTATTGTAAAGCAGAGTGGTCACTGTATTGTTGGTGAAAATTTCCCGGTTGGTGTAATTGGTATAATGAGCATACTTTACACCACCACCAAACGACAGTTTAACCGGCAAGTCAGGATAGTTTCGTTCGAAGCGCAATTTATTTTCTGCTTCATCCGATTTATAATCCGATGTTTTAGCACTGTCGGTATTATTCGCCCGATACTTAAAATTGGTATTACGCAGCATATTCCGGCTAAGCACCCAAGTATCGTAATGCGTAACATCAAAATGTTTGTAGACAGCACCAATGGTATAATTCCATTGTTTGTAAGTAGGCAAATACGACAGGATATACGCCTGACTCTCCGTTGGATTTTTTATTCCTGTATTCAGCGCATCATCATCTACAGCACCAATTCCAAGGAAAGTAATTTCATTCCTTCGGTCTATCCTGGTTTTAATCTTTACCTGAAAATCGTTATAAGTAGGCAGGAAAGGCAACTTAAGAGCCGAAAACAATAATTGCAAATACGATTGCCTTGCCGAAACAATAAAGGTGGTATTTTCGCCCAACGGACCATCGAGTGTCAAAGCGGCATCCGAAGCACCTACTGAAAGTTTTGTATGCAAACGGTCTTTGCTGCCATCTTTTTGCTTTATATCCATTACCGAACTTAATGCATTGGCTTTACCGGCAGGAAAAGCTCCGGTATAAAAATCGATATTCTGTATAAAATCAGGATTCAGTACGCCCACCGAACCACCGGATGAACCTTGCGTAGAGAAGTGATTGATAGTGGGTATTTCAATGCCATCCAGATAAAACACATTCTCCGATGGACCACCGCCACGTACTATCAGGTCGTTTCTGTTGGGGTCGGTAGCTCCTACTCCGGGCAATGTCTGAATTACTTTGGAAACATCGCGGGTGGCACCGGCTGTTTTTTCTATTTCCTGCACACCCACCGAAAGCACAGATATAGGACTTTCAATTTTCTTTGCGGCAAAATTCTGACGAACCGTTACTTCGCCCAACTGAATGGAAGATTCCAATACACCCACATTGATATAAGTAGTTTGGTTGCCCTGCACCTGAAATTCTTCAGAAACTGTTGTCTGGAAGCCCGTCAAACTTACAACCAAATGTTTAAAACCGGGCTCTATGCCTGTAAATATATAATTCCCGTTCAAGTCGGAAGTAGAGCCGATGTCGGTTCCCTGAATGATAATGGTGGCAAATTCTATGGGTTGGTTGGTCTTTGCTTCGTAAATTCGACCTTTAATAATACCTTTCTGAGCCAAAACGGGGAAAGACAGAAGTAAAACACAAAACAGTATAGCTTCTTTAAGTCTCATATGTCGTTATTATAGATTTATTATAATAACAACAGGTCTATTGGAATAGTTTCACAGAAAGAAGTAATAAACAGATAGAAAGTATCTATTGATTTTGTTTTATTAATAATTTTTCAATATGTCAATATTCACAATTACTTCATATCCATTACATGCTTATGTAGCAATATCCTGCTTATTTTGCAATATCAGATATTTATAAAAAAAATAGAATTGTATGAAAAAGAATGTACTCGTTTATTTGTTCTCACTCTTATGTATCGTGTTCACCAACAGCTGCAAAAATGAAGATAGCAGTAAATCTGTTCCTGAAACAGTAAAATTTATGGTTATTTCGGATATACATTATTTCGATCCTTCGTTGTTTACACTTCCTGCCAACGCTAATTTTCAGGCTTATCTGGCAGCCGACCGCAAACTGATTATTGAAAGTAGTGCCATTCTAAAAAATGTATTGGCAACTGTAATGACTGAAAAGCCTGATTTTTTGCTCGTAACAGGCGACTTAACCAAGGATGGTGAAAAGATTGATCACCAAGCCGTGGCAACATTATTTAAAACACTATCCGATAATGGTATCAAGGTATTGGTCATTCCCGGAAATCATGATGTCAACAATCCGGCAGCAGCAAGTTTTTTAGGAACAGCACAAACAACAATTGACAATGTATCGCCAACTGATTTCGCTTCCATTTACAACAATTGCGGTTATGGCAATGCAGTAGAGCGCGATCCAAATTCATTGAGCTATGTATCCGAACCGGTTAATGGAGTTTGGGTTATGGGTATCGATGCCTGTCATTATGCACCAAGCGAAACAGCCGGAAGCATGTCCACCACCACACTTGCCTGGGTTAAATCAATCATAACGAAATCAAAAGCTCAGAATAAGATTTTATTATCGATGATGCATCATGGCATAGTGGAACATTTTGTGGGTCAAAGCACCATGTTCTCTGAATATCTTATTGCCGATTGGAAGAATATATCAACCGTGTTAGCCGATTCGGGTATGAATGTAGTATTTACAGGACACTTTCACGCACAGGATATTGCCAAAGGTGCCGGAACAAAAGGCTATATCTATGACATAGAAACAGGAAGTACGGTAACGGCACCTTGTCCTTACCGCATTATGACACTTAATACCGTAAATAAGACATTGAAAATTGTTTCAGGAAAAATTGACGGTGTGACATACAGCACCATTCCTACGGGTACAACCTTTCAGGCGTATGCCAAAGATTACTTAGCCACCGGAATGAAAACTATTTCATACTATATGCTGACAAGTGCACCCTACAACATCCCTGCGCAATATGTAACTACATATAAGCTTGATAATATATTTTCAAACGCATTTATAGCTCATTATGCCGGCGACGAAACTCCAGGCACAACCGACAACACCGACATACAAACCGTAAAAGCAATTAGTGCAACATTGGGAGGTGCTATTCAAAGCGTGTGGACAGACCCTGCTCCGAAAGACAATAACATCACTATCGATCTTAAGACAGGAATAGCTACAAATAATTAAATAATATGATTATCCGCAAAACGTCCAACTGTTTTTCATTCTGGATTAAAGTGCACTGAAGTGAGTCTCGCAATTTTTAATACCGCGATTAAAAATCGCGAGACCCAACTCAAATACTATACATTAGTACATTCTGCGGATAATCGTATTAAATAAACAGCTTCACGCAGAGTACGAACAGAAATACAGAAAAAAACTGCATAAATTGTTGCAATCTGCGTGAAGCTGTTTTTATCAATTATTGCTTAGCCAGCTTATTCACGGCATCGTATACCGGTATGAGGTATCCGTTTTCGAACCGACAAAGCACACAAATATTCCCCGCCGGTTTTGCACTTACCCAATCCAGCGGTAACGGTTTCCCTTCGTAGGTAACTTTGGCGAGGAATGATTTACCCACTTTGAATAACATATCGTAGTCTTGCGTTTCGAAGTTCAGCTTTGTTTTATCAAACCCATCCGCTTCAAACTCACAGGTGTAAACTGCTTGCTCGGCACATTCGGTACGCAGATACAAAGCCTTGTTCACCAAAACGGGAGAAGTGCTCTTCTGGGCAACAGTATGGGCATTTGGTATTTTTCCGGTAAAAATTACCACATCATCTTGCTTAATCTCTATTTCAGAGATATGTTCTATCAGCAATTGCGACACATGAATTAAATCGTTGTAGTGGAAGAACTCCTCCCAATTATTAAAAATCGTAGCATCTTTAGGCATATAGCTGCCAAGCACTAGTTCGGCTGCCACACCCGTAAGTTGTATTTTTATTTTGGACATAGTCTTTTCTTTTTCTGGTGCAAATTTACGGAAAATATGCAGAACTAATATTCAGTATTTTTTAGAACAGTAATATTCATAAAGCCCAAATGATGCATCACTTCACGTAGTATAAGGAGAGTAGCGGCAAATGAGTTGGTGGTTGGTAAAACATCCTGACTAGCCGGACGACCCGAGATAATAGCTGCCAGTCGATTAAACACTTGCTCCATGTCGGGGCGGGAAAGTATGATTTTCTGTTCACTCCCGGTAGAAACTGTAAGTTTGGCTATCTCATATACACTTTCATCCAGCGTATATAAATCGGGTGTAGCGATAAGCAGCCTGTGTAGAGGCATTACCTCATCTTCCACTACCTGAATAGCATTCTCAACATCCGCCGGAGTTGGTGGATTATGTTTAAAGAAATCGCTGGCTGTTCTTTCCGTACCAATATCAAACACCCACAGTTTTTCAGGCTTCGCCGCGTCCGTACCCTGAGCAATAAAACTGTATTCATCAGCCATGTGAAACACGGTCAGAACATCTATATCAGCTGCTTTTTGTCGAATGGCGCGATAAGTATCATTGGCCACTTTTTGTATTTCGGAAGAAATAGTAGTTCGCATAATTAATCAGTTTAATTAGTTCCCAATATTTAATGATTTTTTTACCACAATAGCACACATAGAAATAATGAGAAAAAAGACTTAGGTCACATAGTAAAAGTATCTGACGATACTTTTGCTCAGTCTGAAATTATCCCGGTATTCGGGATAATGCTATGTGTTCTTAGTCTTATACCTTATGTTTAAAACTATTGTGAACTATGCGGTAAGTTATCATTTACTTATTACAACAGAAATACCTTCACGCTGTAATAGAGCCAACGATTTCGAACAGATATTGGAAGTACTGATTAAAGAAACCTCTAAATCCGGATATATGCCTTTAATTTGCTTTGACATTTCCACTATTCTGACAGCATCTTTTTGGATAATACGGCTTTTGATTAGTTTCACAATACCAATATGATTTTCATCGATAGCACGCAATTTTGTACGAGCAGGTAATTTATAAATATCGGGGTTTAGTTCCATACTTAGCTGTATTATTGTTGAGCTTCGGCAAATGCCTTTAAGCGTTCTTCCAGCACAGCCATCTGATCCAGCCGCACAAACGATACGCAGGCACGCAATCCGTTCGGGTTTTCGCTACCGGTTATAGCCAACGAAATAGCACTAATACCATAATACAAAAATTCTTTCATCAACTCACCGCTTGTCAGATTCGGGTACGCAATGGTGAAATAAAAACCATCGGCCAGTTCACGATCTTCGTCTTCATAAACAATATAAAAACCATACTTCAAAAACAAAGCTTTCATCAACCGGGCCTTTTCGCCATAAGCATGAAGTACTTTTACAAAATCTATTTCTCCATCATTTACCGCTTTGAGTGTGGCTGCCAGTGCATATTGCGACGAGTGCGAAGTTCCGGCCGTGGTGGCATAAAGCACACCATAAGGTATAAAATGCCCAAGCACATCGCTGGTAAAATAATTTTTCAAATTCGGATAACGACGGTTGCGAAGCTTTTCGGAAGTAATCATCATACCAATACGCTGACCGGCATAACTGAATATCTTGGAAGCCGAAAGCAACAGAATATAATTCTCGGTGTAATGCGCAACGGTTGGTTGAAATGGTGCTACTGCAGGCATTCCGTAATGCTGACGAAAATCCATGGCAAAATATGCCAGGTCTTCTATCACTATCACATCGTATTTTGTAGCCAGTTCGCCAATCGTTTTCAGTTCGCTTTCCGAAAAACAGAACCACGACGGATTATTAGGCGAAGAATAACAAATAGAGCATATATTGCCTTCTTTCAAAAATGATTCTAATTTATCATGGAGTTTATCACCCCTGAAATTCAAAATGTCAAATGACTTCAACGGCAAACCCATCAAGTGTAATTGCGATTTTTGCACCGGAAAACCCGGATCGATAAACAGGGTGTAAGGCTTATCTGGATTTGTGCGGGCTGTAGCCAGTAAAGCCGCAAAACTACCCTGCATCGCTCCCACTGTCGGCACACAATTCAACGGAGAAACATCCAGATTCATAAACAGATTGGCAAAACGTGCGATCTCTGTTTTTGCAAACTGGATACCTTCTATATTCGGGTATTGAGCAGCCAACCCATTATCCAACGCTTCTTTTTCAGCATCAATAGCCACAGGCGAAGCCGGTAAACCGGGTACACCCATTTCCATATGAATAAATTCCTGTCCGCTTTCCTTTTCTATTTGTGCCACCAGTTTTCCCACTTCACGAATGGACAATCGGGTTATATCCGACTCGCCGAACTGAGCAAAAAGATAATCAACCAGTTCTTTTTGTATAATCATTTTTTTAATTTTAATGCCGCAAAGCTAATAACGCGACCGAAGGGAGTTTATATCAATCAATAACGCCGAAGGCTAATATCGCGAAGCTAATATCACCAAAGGCAAACTACTTCTTCCTGTTATCCACCACCCTTACTGCCTTTCCTTCGCTACGAGCAATGGTTTTCGGTTCTACCAAAGTGACTTTCACGCTTAAACCAATGGCACTGTTAAGCGCATGAGATATCTTGCGCGACAAGTTCTGTAAATCGCGAATAGTATCGGTAAGTTTCGTTTCGTCCAGTTCCACTTTCAGTTCCAACGTATCCAGATTATTTTCTCTGTCCACGTAAAGCAAATAATGCGCACTTGTTTCACCAAGTTCCAGCAATACATGTTCAATTTGTGAAGGGAACAAATTCACTCCACGAATAATAAGCATATCGTCGCTTCGTCCTGTGATTTTCTTCATACGCACCGATGTTCGTCCGCATTCACAAGTTTCGCGGCTTAACGTAGAAAGATCTCGGGTGTTATAACGAAGCAATGGAATGCCTTCTTTGGTCAAAGTTGTAAATACTAATTCACCTTCCTGACCATCAGCTAACGGTTCTTTGGTGTCAGGGTGTACAATTTCAGGGTAAAAATGATCCTCGTGAATGTGCAATCCGGTATGGAAAGTGCAATCATTAGCCACCCCCGGTCCCATAACTTCACTTAGTCCATAAATATCATGAGCATGAATTCCCCATTTCTTTTCCAGTTCCAACCGCATATTCTCTGTCCACGGTTCAGCTCCAAAAACACCTACTTTCAATTTCATATCGGCTAATGAATAACCATTTTCGGCTAACGCATCTGCCAAATGAAGTGCATACGAAGGCGTACAAGCTAATACTGTAGATCCAAAATCAGACATAAGCTGCAACTGACGACGCGTATTTCCACCCGAAATAGGAACTACCGAGCAACCCGTAGTTTCCGCACCGTAATGAACACCTAATCCACCGGTAAACAAGCCATAACCATATGAAATCTGCATTATATCATCCGCACCTATTCCGGCCATTGTCAAACAACGAGCCACTACTTCACGCCAATTTTCAATATCATTCTTTGTATAACCCACAGTTGTTGGTTTTCCTGTAGTACCACTTGATGCATGAACCCGCACAATATCTTTCATTGGCACGGCAAATAAACCAAACGGATAATTATCGCGCAAATCGGTTTTGTAGGTAAAAGGCAATTTTACTATATCGTCAATAGATTGAATATCCGATGGCTTCACACCTGTTTCATCCATTCTTTTGCGATAAAAAGCCACATTATTATATACGTGGTTTACTAACTTTATCAGTCGCTCACTTTGCAAGGCACGCATTTCCTGACGACCCATGCATTCAATTTCTTTATTCCAAATCATATTTATAAATGATATTTGCTCCCTTTGGTCGCGATATTTATAGTTTTCTTATCTTGATTCTTGTTCCTTAATTCTATTTTAGATTAGCTTCTGAAATAGATTTCAGTTTATTCTGCTCAATTACATTTACAGCTTCATCGCATTTGTCGGTGCGTAACATAAGAATGGATTTACTTCCAAAACTAAAGGCATACACATATTCAATGCAAATATCAGCTGCAGTAAAGAGGTCAAGAATTTTAGACATAGAACCGGGAGCGGCATCCATTTCGAGTGAAAAAATGTCGTGAACGCGAACCGTAAATTGCTCGGAGCGTAATATTTGAAGAGCTTTTTCAGGATCAGAAACTATTGCACGTAAAATGCCGTAATCACTTGAATCAGCTACTGTCAGTGCTATAATATTAATATTGTTTTTTGCCAGAACGGATAAAATCTGGTTTAAATGACCGGTTTTGTTTTCAAGGAAAACGGAGAGTTGGCGGATTGTCATGGTATTATGTTTGAGGTTTGCTATTTCTTCTGAAGACGCAAATTTACACAATTTGACGGAAAACAGAAGCTATTTGTTATAAATTAGTAGAAAAAAGACGCAAGAAAAGTCATTTTATACAAACCAATCATTTTACGCACCATAATACAAAATAAAAAACGCTTCTAAATAGCTTTTTACAAAGCAATTAGAAGCGTTTAAAAGAGGTACCTGGCGGATTCGAACCGCCGTGTGCGGTTTTGCAGACCGGTGCCTAGCCACTCGGCCAAGGTACCCTGTTTTTCGGTGTGCAAAGATAGTATTTTTTTACTTCCATCCAAAACTTTTGGCGCAAATTTACCCAAAAAGCTTAAATTTTATTGAGGCTTTGGACCATCATGCGGTCCATGATCATGGAAATCACGCAACAATTTACGTTTAAATTCTCTTTCCGCATGATAATACTTGAAAAGAGTTTCAGGTTGTAGAAGTTTTCGCAATTTAGAGTGGTAGTTTTTAAAAAGTTGAGCATCCTGAAAGTCATAATTTGCATACCTGTCATTCAATTCAGCAAAATTTGGCTTCACTTTCTTCAGATCCTTAAATGCGGCTTTGAAAAACTCACGATTCTTTTTGTGTAAAGCCCATACTGCATTCTCATATTCCATAAAAACCGGCTGAACAAGCTCAATTTCCTTTGGAGTTAACTGAGCTTCAGACACTAAGATTTTCCATTTCTGCAAATGCATTTCATCAATCTGTGACGGATTATCTGCATCGCTGGCATATATAATCCCGCTAAACATAAATAAAAATCCCAATAATTTATATTTCATCATTTTCATATCATTAATCTTTAATTGATTATTCTTCTTGAAAATTTATTTGGTGGTTGGTTCTACGTAATAATCTAACAACGAGGGCTCATCAACTTGTGTGAGCACATAATTTTCATAATTTTCAGTATTTTGGGCCAAATTATTCTGATGATTAGAATAAAACACCTGCCCCATAATCAAAACACCAACAAACATAGCGGCAATCGACATCCATACTTTAAATACTCTGCGATTGTTCGTCTGTTTATATCCTATTTGTTCTTCAAATTGAAGAGCAAATTGATTAAAATAATTTTCGGGGACGCTAAACGGCAATTCCTTTCCAACTTTTTCTAACAATATGTTTTCATTGTTTTTCATATTTACTTTGACTATTTATGTTTGATTAGGTTTAATTTATTTTGTAATTATGACAATAATATAACAATTTAAATAAAATTCAAAATCAAACTCTATATTGATTCAATAATTTCACTCTTCTTCGGAAAAGAACTTTTCAATTTTTTTTACCGCATAATGATATGATGCTTTCAATGCTCCTACACTTGTTCCCAGAATTGCTTCCATCTCTTCATACTTAATATCATCAAAATATTTCATATTAAAGACCAAACGCTGTTTTTCAGGCAACGTCAATATGGCTTTTTGTAATTTCAATTGTATATCGGTACCATTAAAATAGGTGTCCGCCTGGAGGTTTTGCAACAAGGTTTCTTCTACATCATCAATTGAGTTCTGGCTTCTCATTCGTTTACTGGCAAGGAAAGTAAGCGTTTCATTCGTTGCAATTCGGTATAGCCATGTAGAAAGCTGTGAATCGCCCCTAAATCCATCAATTCCATTCCAGGCTTTCATAAACGTATTTTGCAGTACATCATTCGCATCATCGTGCGAAAGAACCATTTTGCGTATGTGCCAATATAGCCGTTCCTGATAGGTACGAACTACAATTGAAAATGCACCGCTTCGGCTTTTCGGTTGACTAAGTTGAAGTAGCAATTCCTCTTCAGTTGGATTCATACTTTATCGCTTGTGGAACTAATGCAATTTTTTTTGTTATTACTTGTCAGACTATTCTATACGATAAAAGTTTAATAACAAGTATCATTAATTTACCCTGGTTATGTCAGTTCTTCCTGCAAAGTAACGTATAATATTTTGAGAAACAAACCTACTCATTTCATTTCTTGCTTCAATTGTAGCCGTACCGTTATGGGGAGCTAAAACCACATTGTCAAGTTCTAAAAGTTCTTGACTAATATGAGGTTCAAACTCATACACATCCAAACCGGCACCGTAAATCCAACGGTTTTGCAATGCTTCTATCAATACCTTTTCATTTACCACCGGACCACGGGCTGTATTAATCAGAATTGCAGTGGGTTTCATTAGCTTCAGCTCATCTCTATCAATTAAATGGTATGTTTTGTCTGTAAGGGGAACATGCATCGAAACCACATCGCTCGTTTTCAACAGATCAACAAGTTCCAGTCGCTGAGCCTGATAACGCGATTCAATGTCCAGTGAAAGTTTCGTTCTGTTGTAATAAACAATTTTCATGCCGCTTGCCAATGCGCGTCGGGCAAGTGATTGTCCAATCCGACCCATACCCACAATTCCAAGTGTTTTGCCATAAAGTGTCTGACCTAAATTTTCCAACACTCCCCATTTCAAACCATTTTGAATTCGTAATTTTCTATCACACTCAGCCACACGACGAGCCACCGCCAACATAAACGTAAAAGCCAGTTCGGCAGTAGGTTCAATCACCGGATCCGGTGTATTTGTCACCACTATTCCCTGACTTGCCGCATATTCAACATCGATATTATTATAGCCAACACCATAATTCGCGATTATCTTAACACGTCCTTTTGCTGAATCAATAACATCTTTATCCACTTTAAATTGAAATGTTGGAACAAAAGCATCAAAATCCGATATAAGTTGAATAACTTCATCTTTGGTAAATGATTCTTTTTCCGGAAAGACAACTTCGAAATGATCCATTAATTCAGAGAATCCTTCCGGAAGCAAGCGAGTAGAAACAAGCACCCGTTTGCTTGACTCTAAATTATTTGTAGTTGAAAATGGTTTCAGCATGATTAGCTCTGGGTTTTGTAACATGACAAATATAGTAAGATTTAAAGAACAATGCAAAATTAGTAACTTCATTTTAGTTCTTACTCATAAATTGAAGTCGTACCTTTTCGTGATTTATAAAATATTAAATTACATATAAGTAATACATTTAGCACCAACAAACCCATATGTATCTGTAAATCAATACATATTCCTCATGGCACAAGATTTGATTGACTTAATTTAATTATTAATGCATTTCTTAATATTATCGTTATGACTCAAGAAGAAATAAAAGAGATTGAAAAAGCCGTAACCAAAGCTCGCTTTGTACTATCGCAGAAAGCCGGAGCCTTGCATGACTTAATTGAAGATCGCTTACCTGTCGACTATATGGAGATTCCTGAATATGCCGAAGCTACTTTTAAAGCATGCCAGGCTTGGGATGAATTAAACAAGAAACTTGCTGCAAGTAAGAAAGAAATTCATTAATAAATGAATTTAGTGTTATTAGAAAATTATTGAAACCAAAGCTAATAATCAACGATATTATGGTCATCCACTTTTACGAAAAACCGGGTTGTATAAACAATACAAAACAAAAGAAATTACTTGAAGAGCATGGACATACCGTTATAGCCCATTCTATACTCACACAAGCATGGACAATTAAAACGTTACGAAGATATTTCAGTAAATTACAAATTGTGAATTGGTTTAACATGGCTTCACCCAGAATTAAAAGTGGCGAAATCGTGCCGGAGAGCATGAGCGAAGAAACAGCTCTTATCAATATGATTGAAGACCCGTTACTAATTCGTCGTCCGTTGATTAATGTTCATGGTGAACTGGCCTGTGGATTTGATAGCAAGCTCGTCAGGAAATTAATTGAAAACAAGGATGTAACTCACCTCCTGACGTGCCCGAATACAGCCAAAGATACTAACTGTGATAATTCTGTCTCAAAAATCTCATTCGATTTGTAAAGATTTATTTAGCCCGTTGCTTTACTGACATACTAAAAACCCCATTAATTCAATTGAATTAATGGGGTTTAAAATTCTATACAGTTTATCTTTTTAGAAGTTTACTTTAAATTCAACTCTACGGTTTTTAGCTCTTCCTGCAGCAGTTGCATTATCCGCAACAGGCAGTGTTTGACCAAATCCTTTCGCAGTCAGTCTTGAAGTATCCACACCGCTCTTAATCAAATAAGCCTTAACAGCATCAGCACGTTTTTGTGACAAAACAAGATTATTTGCCGCAACACCCTGGCTATCTGTATGCCCATTAATTTCAAGGTTATAAGATGGATTTTCTTTCATAACTTTCACTACCTGATTTAAAATTCCGAAAGATGATTTTTTGATAACATCTTTTCCTGATTCAAATTGAATGCCTTGCAAAGCTTGTGCAAAGATTTTCTTTGTTTCTGCTTTGACTTCAGGGCAACCTTTATTTGCAGCTAAGCCGGGTACATCAGGACATTTATCCAAGTAATCAGGAACACCATCACCATCTCTATCTAATGGACAACCATTAGCATCCACTTTTACACCTTTAGGAGTGCCCGGGCATTTATCAAGATTATCCGGAACACCATCGCCATCTGAATCTAACGGACAACCTGTAGCATTTACCGCTACCCCTTTAGGAGTATCTGGGCATTTATCAAGATAATCAGCCACACCATCACCATCCGAATCAATAGGACATCCGGCAGCATCTACCGCTACACCTTTAGGAGTATCCGGACATTTGTCAAGATAATCTGGCACACCATCACCATCACTATCTAATGGACAACCGTTTACATCAACAGCAGCACCTGCAGGTGTATTTGGACATTTATCAAGATAATCAGGGACACCATCACCATCTGAATCTATCGGACAACCAAAAGCATCAACCTTTACGCCCTTTGGAGTATTCGGACATTTATCCAATTTATCAGGAACACCGTCACCGTCAGCATCTTTAGGAGCACCAAATGAGAAAATCACGCCAAGAGAATGTTCTGCAAAATGGTCATTTCTACCTGCAATTACAAAATCACGCTTGTCCTGATTAGTCAGATTGTATACGAATTTATACTGTAGCGCCAATGTTTTATTTATTTGATATTTCAAACCAGCACCCAGAGGAGTGATAAAATCAGTTCCTGGTGTATTAATTCTACCTGTTTGAGTTACTCCATTTTGTTTTTCAGTACCATAACCGGCAAAACCCAGTCCCACTTCTAAAAACGGAGAGAATTTACAATCTTCATTCAGGAAATAGCCATTATTGAACTTATAATGAAGAGACAAAGTTCCTTCATATTTTGTTCCATAGAGACTTTTAGGTTTGTCAGAACCCGGAAAATAACCATAATCGCCATAATTACCCTGAAGACTTAAATCAAATGATGGAGAAACATAAGTAGCAAAGGATATACCTCCAAACATATAAGCAGCCTTATTGAAGTTAAAAACTCCATTACCCAAATCTCCATTGTATTCATTCTTTCCAAAGTACAACCCAACAGCTACTTTACTGTCTGCCGTCTGAGCGCTTACAAACAAAACCATTGACAATAAGCCAACTAATAATAAACTCTTTTTTTTCATGTGTCTTTAATTAAAATATTAATAAATTGAAATCTTGAATTATATTTAACTTTATAATCAATTTTGCATTTGGAAGCTGGTATATTAATTCTAATAATATACAAAATTTATAAAATAAATGCTACGCAAAAAACACTCAACTAGACTAAACGCTACAACCAGTTAAATAATCACGCAGCAAATATAAATAAATAAATACTAATTTTAGAACAAATACATGAATAAATAATAAATATTTAGATATGTGTTATCATTCTTTAATTGTAAAAAATACATTTTTATTTCTATTCCTAACAGATAAAATTCTTAATGTATGACATTTACAAACATCAGAAATTATTTATTGCATTCACCCCACTCATTAGTTAATCCCATTTAAAGTTAGCGAAAAACAAATATTATATATAACAGAAAAAAACATTAAATAGTTGCCAATGAACAGTACTTAAAACTATCATTGGTGGCTTGAGAAAACAAATAAATGTTAAAATAAATTTAATAGTTTCTTTTTAGAAAAACAACTTTTGCTTTTTAAGCGTTAAGTATTTAATGAATTAAAAAATAATCAAACAAGGAATATCGAATTTAACCAGTTATCACATGAAGATTCACGAATATAAAGCAAGACAATTATTCAGGGAATATGGAATTCCTGTTCCGGCTGACGTATTATGTTATACTGTTAGCGAAGTAGAAAAAGCAGCACGCGATTTAGATCGAATGGTAGTAGTTAAAGCTCAGGTTTTGGTAGGCGGTCGTGGTAAAGCCGGTGGTGTAAAATTGGCCAGAACAGCTGCTGAGGCAGTTTTAGCTGCTAAACAAATTCTGGGCATGGATATCAAAGGATATAAAGTTGAGAAAGTACTCGTAGCGGACGCAGTAGATATCACAAAAGAATTTTACGTTGGTTTAATAAACGACAGAAATTCAAAAACAGTAACTTTAATGGCCAGCTATGAAGGTGGAGTTGAAATTGAAGAAGTTGCCAAAGTGAGTCCGGAGAAAATTATTAAATTTCATATCAACCCACTTACCGGGTTGCTCGACTATCAGGCTCGAGACATCGCATTGCAACTTTTTGGAGATATAAAAATAGCATTAAAAGCTGCATCGATTTTCAAAAAACTCTATAAATTGTATGTGGAAACCGACGCCACAATTGCAGAAATTAACCCATTGGTTCTGACTCCTGATAATGAAGTATATGCAATTGATGGCAAAATGAATTTTGATGACAATGCCCTTTTTCGCCAACCAGACATTTTAGCCATGCGCGAACCGGATGAAGATGAGTTGGTGGAAATAGATGCTCATAGCAAAGGATTATCGTATATTCGTCTGGATGGTAACATTGGCTGTATGGTAAATGGTGCTGGTTTGGCTATGGCAACCATGGATATGATAAAACTATACGGGGGTGAGCCTGCAAACTTTCTTGATATTGGTGGCAGTTCAAGTCCGCAGAAAGTGATTGATGCTATGAACATATTACTAAATGACAAGAATGTGAAAGCTGTAATGATTAATATTTTTGGTGGAATTACGCGCTGCGATGATGTGGCCAAAGGGCTGATAAAAGCCATGGAAGTCATTTCGACAGACATTCCAATTGTGGTGAGACTATCGGGTACAAATGCCGAAGAAGGGTTGAAATTATTAAAACAAACTAAGCTCCCAACAGTGAGTTCAATGAGTGAAGCGGCAAAAAAAGCAATTGAATTAAGCAGATTATAATCCAGATCTTTAATACGAAAAAAAAACACCAATAAATATGAGCATATTAGTCAATAAAAACACGAAATTAGTGATTCAGGGAATTACCGGACGTGACGGAAAATTTCATACAGGTAAAATGCATGAGTATGGAACAAACATAGTAGCAGGAGTTTCTCCCGGTAAAGAAGGACTTTTAATTGATGGCATACCCGTTTTTAATTCGGTGGCCGGAGCAGTTAAAGCAACAGGAGCAAATACTTCAATAATTTTTGTTCCGGCTCCATTTGCAGCCGATGCTATTCTGGAAGCTTCTGAAGCAGGAATTGAACTGGTTGTTGCTATCAGTGAAGGCTTACCAATTCAGGATATGATTCGGATAACACCTATTTTAAAACAAAATGGCACACTTCTAATTGGTCCAAATTGTCCGGGTCTGATTACTCCGGGAGAATCCCTCGTGGGGATTTTACCTGCTAATATTTTCAAAAAAGGGAATATCGGATTTATTTCAAGAAGTGGGACACTGACTTATGAAGTTGTAAACCTACTGACAGAAAATGACTTTGGACAAACAACTTGCGTAGGAATTGGTGGAGACCCTGTTGCCGGATTATACTTTATTGATCTATTGGAGCGATTTGAAAACGATCCTGAAACAATAGCAGTAGTAGTTATTGGCGAAATTGGGGGCGACGCCGAAGAACAAGCAGCACAATTCATTGCAGAAAAAATGACTAAGCCCGTGGTTGCCTTTATTGCCGGGCAAACTGCACCTCCAGGTAAAAGAATGGGACATGCCGGTGCTATCATTTCCAGCGGTTCAGGAACAGCAGCTGAGAAAATTGCAGCTTTTAATAAAGCCGGTGTTCCAGTTGCCAAAGAGCCCAATGAAATTCCAGAGTTATTGAGACAAAAGCTTTCAAAATAATTTATTATTTTCACATAAAGAAAGGCTCACAACAGTTATTGTGAGCCTTTCTTTATATTACTACTATTTGCATAATTCAATAATAATCTCTTAATCAACCGCCAAAATTACAGAAGATGCTTTCACTATTGCACTTGCTTCTTTTCCGACTTCAAGCTCAAGCGATGCAACAGATGATTTGGTAATTACTGCTGTTACAGTATAACCACTTCCTAAATTAATAGAAACTTCATCGTTAACCGAACCTTCCAGAATTGAGGAAATCTTTCCTGTCAACACATTACGTGCACTGATTTTTTGAACGTCAATACCGATAATTACACTCGACGATTTGATAAGTGCGAAAACTGCATCACCTACTTTTAAATCCAGATTTTTTACTGCACCATTCGTTACTACTGACACAATCTTCGTTCCACCCGGCAATGTCAGTATTACTTCGGCATTTATTGCTCCTTCAGTTATGGAACTTATAGTTCCTTTTAGTTGGTTTCTTGTACTTAATTTCATGTCTTTACTGATTACAATATTTACAAAAGGATTAATTGAGGTCAAATATACAACAAATTCGTTTAGGATAAAGCTCTTTTTGTAATAAAAAACATGAAATATCATTACAATTGCAATGCAATTTGTTATTTACATATCATTTACACACGATTACATGCCGATTCATATACAAAACGACAAGTTTGAATTCCTACTATTATGTAGAATTTCAATAAAAACACTTCATTCACGTAATATATCTTGCATCTCTTTTAATGCCAAAAGCAAGTAAATGGCAGTATATTAGATTATTATAACATTGGCATATAAATTGAAAATAGCTTCCCGAATTTTCAACATTCAGAGTGCACCTGATTGACGGAGATAAGAGAAACATTATTATAAACAGCACTAACAATGAAACAATCGTCGTTTAACATGGCTGCAGAACTTTCATTCTATCGCGATGGTGAAATTTTTCTCAGCAACTTACAAATTCGGCTTATGAAACAAGTCGTAACGGACGGTTCTATTCATGCTGCTGCCAAAAATTTAAAAATGTCTTATCAGCATGCATGGCATCTGCTCGACAAACTCAATCGGTTATCACCCCTGCCTGTAGTTATCAGGCAAAAGGGAGGACGTGATGGAGGAGGTTGTGTTGTAAGCAATTATGGACTGAAACTAATCAGTACGTTTGAGGCTAAAGAGATTGCTTTGAAGGAGTTTTTGGCCAACAACAACGCTGATTTTGACACCTGTTTTTTTTGACAACCGATATACTTGCGATGGAACATCGCTATTTTTTAAGATAGCGTTATTCTTTTACATTTATAACGACAACCAGATTATCAATTTATTCATTTACGACTTTCGATTACCATATAATTGAATATCGTTTTAAAATTAATTAGTATGAAAAGAAGTTTTATAAAGGTTTTATTACTAGCTGCAATTATAGCACCACAACTTACTACTGCACAAACTGTAGTAATCGACGGAGAGATTCGTCCAAGAGTAGAATACAGAGACGGGTTAACTAAACCATTGCTTGAAACAAATGACCCCGGCATTTCAGCTATTCAAAGAACCAGACTGGGAGTGACTTTTACCAGTGGATTATTAAACACTCAAATCACGTTACAAGACTCCAGAACCTACGGACAAAATCCCAATGCTTCGAGTGATGCGACAACCGGAATTTTTGAAGCATGGGCAGAAATGTTATTAATGCCGGGTGGGTCATTTAAAATTGGACGACAAGCTATAAAATACGATGATAACAGACTTTTTTCAGCATCAGCATGGAGCAACACCGGAACTTCACACGACATGGCATTATTCAAATATTGTATAAATGATTTTCAGGGACATATCGGAGTTGCATACAACAATAACAATATAATTTCATCAGAAACTTATTACACCCCCAAATCCAGTTATCGATACATGGGATATATATGGTTGACAAAAGATTTATTCAAAGGTTTAAACCTGAGTTTGATTGGAGTAGATGAAGGCGTACAGGATACTACCGGAACAAAAGCAGGAGTAAACTATTTGAAAACCAATATGAATCATGCGTATACTTACGGAGGTAATTTAAAATACTCGGATGAAAATTCACCTATAGGGGTATTTGCCACTGCTTATTTTCAGTCGGGTAAAAGTGCGACCAGATCTACCTTGAATGGGAAATTATTAGCCATTAAAGTTGATTATAAATTTTCGGGTGTCTTAGCCGCCAATGCAGGTACTGATTATCTATCAGGAGACAATACGACAGATGGAACACAATCAAATTTCAAAAAGTTATATGGCACCGATCACAGTTTCAATGGTGCAATGGAATATTGGAAAACGCCACTAAACCAGGGCTTGTTGGACTATTACGCTGGAGTAAGCGGCAAAATAAACAAAAATTTAAGCCTAGATGGAACATTTCACCTGTTCAATTCTGAATTCTCCGGAAAAAATTCTAAAGGAATAGCATTTGGCAAAAATTTAGGTTCCGAGCTGGATATAATTGTCAATTACAAACTAAACACATGGACAGTTGTTCAAGGTGGTTGGTGCATGTATTTTAGCAATAATAATACCCTTGCAGCAAAAAGTATTACAACTACTGCCGCTATTCCGGCAATCCGAACACCACAATGGGCCTATGTAATGTTTACTATAAAACCGAAGTTTCTATAGACAGCCCCCTAAATCCCCGAAGGGGGACTTTAAGAGCTTTAGAACAATAGATTTATTTATAAAAAGAATATACAAATCCTGTCTTCAAGTCCCCCTTCGGGAGATTTAGGGGGCTTAAAATATACATTATGAAACGAATAATAATCTCATTGGCAATAGTATTTGTCACATTAACAACTACTGCACAAAAAGTAAATGTAGCAGCTGCAGCAAATTTACGTTATGTATTAGAAGAAATTAAAACCGCCTACGTAAAACAAAACCCCCGAGCCAAAGTAAATCTCACATTTGGTGCTTCGGGTATGTTGGTACAGCAAATTCAGAACGGTGCTTCGTTCGATTTCTTTATGGCTGCCGACAATGAGTTTCCATTAAAGCTGAAGGAGAAAGGACTTACAACCGGACCAATGGCAACTTACGCATTTGGCAAACTCGCCATTTACAGCACGTCCATAGATGTTGATAAACTTGGATTAAAGGCTTTGAAAGAGGAATCTATCAAGAAAATAGCCATTGCCAATCCTGAAACGGCACCTTATGGTGAGCGGGCAATTGAGCTGCTTAAGAGCCAGAAACTGTACGATGGACTAAAATCAAAAATTGTGTTGGGTGAAAACATCTCACAAACTGCACAATTTGCATTTACCGGGAATGCTGAGATTGGTTTTATTGCACTTTCGTTGGCTTTGGCTCCCGATATGGACAAAAAAGGAAATTATTATATCGTTCCTCAATCGCTTTACAAACCTATAGAACAAGCTTGCATACTGATTAAAACTCCTGTATTAAATACGGAAGCCGCTAAATTCAGGAAATTTGTCCTTTCTCCTGCCACTAAAGCCATTTGGGAGAAATGGGGATATGGATTAGTTGGTAGTAAGTAGTTGGAAGGTAATAGTTGATAAGCTTTACCAAAGTTCTAAACTTTGGTAAAGTTGGAGAATACAGATAGTAATACCGCGTTTCAAAAATCACGAAACCCAAGTAAGATAATGAATCAAGATTTTATAAACACACTTTTACTTACCGGCAGGTTGGCGGGTTGGACTACAGCTATACTTTTTGTAGTTGGGTTTCCTATAGCTTATTTGCTAGCGTACAAACGATTTTGGTTCAAACCTGTTTTGGAGGCTTTAATCAGTATGCCATTGGTATTACCACCTACTGTACTTGGATTTTACATGTTGGTGGCTTACAGTCCGCAAAACGCATTCGGAAGGATGCTGGCCGAGCATTTCAATGTAAGGTTAGCATTTAGTTTCGAAGGTGTGTTGATTGCCAGTGTACTTTTCAGTTTGCCATTTATGATTCAACCCTTGCAAAATGGTTTGACAGCTATTCCTAAAAGCTTCAGGGAAACGGCTTACACCTTGGGGAAATCCGAACTAACAACATTTATCCGAGTACTGATACCGAATATGGTTCCATCAATTATCACAGCCGCAGCAATGACTTTTGCACATTGTATTGGCGAATTTGGTGTGGTAATTATGGTTGGGGGTAATATGCCCGGCGAAACACGTGTGGCTTCTATTGCCATTTACGACGAGGTGCAGGCTATGAATTACCACACAGCCAATCAGTACTCGTTTATTTTATTTATCATTTCATTGCTCATTCTTACTCTTATTTATAGTATTAATGGCAAGAAAAAAATATTTTTTTAGACCCCTAACCCCTAAAGGGGAACAAGAATAACCCCTGCCCCGTTCGACTGAGACTTCGGCGTGAGCTCAGTCGAACGCTCACGCCGAAGCCTAAAAGGGAGGAATAAAAGATATAACTAATTACTAAAAATCAGAATATGGAAGATTTAAGAGACAGAACTAGCTTCAACTCCCCTTTAGGGGTTGGGGGTAGTCTTTCAATCAACATACAACGGGAGATGCTTACTTCCGAAGGCAAAACAAATCTTGAGATTGACACTGTGATTTCGGACAACGAATTGTTGTGCTTGTTCGGACATTCCGGAGCCGGGAAAACAACCCTGCTACGCATACTGGCCGGATTGACCAAGCCCGACAAAGGACGCATTGTGTTTAATGATACAGTTTGGTTTGATTCAGAGAAGAAAATAAACATTCCTCCACAACAACGGAACGTTGGTTATATGTTTCAGGACTATGCGCTTTTTCCAAACATGACTGTGGAAAAGAACATAAGTTTTGCCCAGAAAGAAAAAAACAAAGATGATGTAGATAAAATAATGGATCTTTTTGATCTGGAAACACTGAAGAATCAACATCCTGCAAAGTTATCGGGAGGTCAGAAACAACGTGTGGCATTAGCTCGTGCATTGGCAGCCAAACCGAATGTATTGTTACTTGACGAACCACTTTCGGCACTCGATTTCGATATGCGGCTAGCCTTGCAACACGAAATCCGCAAAGCACACAATTTGCTTAATACTCTCACAGTAATGGTTAGTCATGACCTTCAGGAAGTATTTCATCTGGCATCATCTGTTATCATGCTGAAAAACGGAACCGTGATAAACGAGGGAAAACCAGCCGATGTATTTAGCCAGTCATCGCAATGCAAATTAAAAACAGAGTATTATTCCAACATATATCAGTCACAAAAACAGAAGCTATGATTGGAAAGTAAATAAAACACGAAAGAAACTGTTGATCAGTTACTTTTACTTACAGATAAAACTATTTTGTTCATTTTAAAACACTAGCAAATGGAAGATATTATCATTAAACCAATTGGAATAATACATACGCCACATACCGATGTAAAAAATATGCCTATTCAACCTATTGCGGCAGATGGTGTAAAAGGTTATATAGAACTATTACCCGAATATGCAGATGGACTGAAGGACATCGAAGGATTCTCGCATCTTACGCTATTGTACCATTTTCACAAAATAAAAGGTTTCGAACTGGCTGTTGTTCCTTTTATGGATACCGAAGTGCGGGGAATTTTCTCCTGTAAAGCTCCTAAAAGACCCAATGGCATTGGCTTATCTACTGTGAAACTTATTGGGGTAGAAGGCAATATTATACACATTGAACAGGTGGATATGTTGGATGGAACTCCGCTGATTGACATAAAACCTTTCTATCCCCGATACGACAACCGTGAGAACGTAGTGATTGGCTGGTTGGAGAAAAACAAAGATCTTCCGTTGGAAAAACTATGTTCGGATGAACGGTTTAAATAGCCAAAAACAAAAAACCGACTGAAATTCAATCGGTTTTTTGTTATATATGCCACAGAGGACAAAGTCATATAAATTGTTATTTCTGACGTTTAAATATCATTTCGGTATCGCCCATTGGTGAACCTTCAACTTTAGCACTAAAAGTATCGTCGTCTTTCATGGTACATACGTGCTTCATTGTCATTTCACCAAATGCGATTTCAAAAGTAAGTATTTTTCCATCAATTTTGGCGTTTGAAAGAGGCATATCACCATTGGGTGTTTTAATAACTCCTGTAAGTTTTTCGCCTTCCATTTTAAACACAAAAATTAAATCCATATCGACACCATCCTGACCTTTAACTTTAGATGTCCAGGTTCCTTCAAAACCTCCGGCAAAAGCAGCTGCCGTGACCATTAAGAATAAAACTGTTGAAAAAATTGTTTTTTTCATTTGGTTGATTTTTTTGAATTAATAATATTAGTTTATGATAGAACAAAGGTATGTAAAAGAATTTAAACATCAAATGAAATAGCTTATCTGGCAAATTTCATCGACAGAAAGTTGAATTCAATCGACAAACAAGATTTTATATTATAGTAGAGAATAGTAACTATAAAAACCATTATTCCTCTATCATTGGACATCTGATTAATCCTCCTTTTTTCCTACCTTTTAAGTATAAATCCCTACATGAATGTAGGATTTAGGTTCATTGCTCCAACTCCAGATTTCTATCAACTCACTTTTCAAAGCATAAAATAATAATTATTATCTTACTGTATTTCAACAAAATAAAGCACAACAAGAGGAGTAAAAAACTGCTACCTATTGTTAATGGCACGGTAAATGAATAAGGGTTGTCAGGTTATTGAAAAATGCCCAAACAAACAGAAATATAGTTATTCATTTAAAATATAAAAAAGATGAGAAAAATTGCAATCTACGGAAAAGGCGGAATTGGTAAAAGTACTACAACGCAAAACACAGTAGCCGGATTGGCTGAAATGGGAAAAAAAGTAATGGTTGTGGGTTGTGACCCTAAAGCTGACTCTACTCGTTTGCTACTTCATGGTTTGGCTCAAAAAACAGTATTGGACACATTACGTGATGAGGGTGAAGACATTGATTTGGATGATGTATTGAAACCGGGCTTTAGCGGCACAAGTTGTGTTGAATCAGGCGGTCCTGAACCGGGTGTTGGTTGTGCAGGACGTGGTATTATCACTTCTATCAACTTGCTCGAGCAACTTGGTGCTTACGACGAAGACAAAGCATTGGATTATGTGTTTTACGACGTATTGGGTGACGTTGTTTGTGGTGGATTTGCGATGCCAATCCGCGATGGTAAAGCCGAAGAAGTTTATATCGTTGTATCGGGCGAAATGATGGCTATGTATGCTGCCAACAACATTTGTAAATCTATCTCTAAATTTGGTAAAGTAGGTACAGTTCGTTTGGGTGGTTTGATTTGTAACTCACGTAAAGTAGATAACGAAGCTAACATGATTGAGGAATTTGCCCGTCTGTTGGGAACTCAAATGATTCACTTTGTACCACGTGACAATATGGTTCAACATGCTGAAATCAACCGTAAAACAGTTATTGACCATGCTCCGGAACACGGCCAGGCAGATGAATATCGTTCATTGGCAAAGAAAATAAACGACAATCAAATGTTTGTTATTCCTCAACCATTGGAAATGTCGGCATTGGAAGAATTATTGGTTGGATTTGGTATTATGAACTAATACTTAGTAAACAAGTTGACGAGTAAACGAGTACACATTTCGATTAATTCGTCTCTTGTTTCCTTTTAGAAATTGGAAATTAGCTATTACCCTAAAAAATTAAACATTATGTATTTATTAAGAGCAATTGTTCGTCCGGAAAAATCAACCGTAGTTATGAAAGCATTATTCGATGCAGGTTTTCCGGCAATTACTAAACTGGCCGTATTCGGTCGTGGTAAACAACGTGGTATTAAAGTAGGAAATGTAACTTACGATGAGCTTCCAAAAGATTTGCTTATGATGGTTATTCCTGAAAAAGATAAAGATTTCGTAATCGAAACAATTATGCTGGCAGCCCGCTCGGGTGAAAAAGGACAGTTTGGTGACGGTAAAATATTCGTTACTCCGGTAGAAGAAAGCTACACTATTTCCAGCGGTAAACAAGACTGACCCCCAACCCCCTAAAGGGGACTTTTGGCGGAGTTCAAACTTTGAAATTAATTACAAATCTCGACCTCTCTTATTCCCCTTTAGGGGTTAGGGGTCTAAAAAAATAGATTATGAAACTGATATTAGCAATGATACGCATCGATAAAATGGCTGCTACCAAGCTTGCTCTTTCGGATGCTGGTCTACCTTCGTTCACGGCTATGCCGGTATTGGGACGAGGAAAAGGAAAAGGTGGATTCGAAAAAGCTGCCGGATTGGATGAAGACCAACAAGAGCTCATTATTGAGATGCCTCGTTTGAAATCCAAACGAATGATTACACTGGTGGTTACCGATGAGAAAAAAGAATTGGCTATAGAAACACTTATCCAGATCAATAAAACCGGAAAGAGTGGTGATGGTAAAATATTCGTGCTTCCTGCCAGCGATTCTTACAGAGTGCGCACAGGTGAAAACGGAGACATTACACTCGATTAATTCATAATGCATAATTCATAATGCATATTTAATTATGAATTATGAATTGAAAATTATGAATTATGAATTTAAAATTATGAATTAAATAGAAAAGTTATGGGAAAGACATTAATAGAAGAACTGGACATGAGTAAGTTCACCGAAGAGGTGATTAAAGCTTACCCTAGCAAGGTTGGAAAGAAGAGAGCAAAATCGATTGTGGTAAACGACCCCGATTCGATTCCTCAAATTCAATCAAACGTGCGCACCATTCCGGGTATTATTACCCAACGCGGTTGTACTTACGCCGGTTGTAAAGGGGTGGTTCTCGGTCCTACAAGGGACATTATCAACATTACACACGGACCTATCGGTTGTGGATTCTACTCGTGGTTAACACGTCGTAATCAAACCCGCGCCGATCAACCGGAAATGGATAACTTCATTCCATACACATTCTCAACCGACATGCAAGACTCAAACATCGTGTTTGGTGGAGAAGAAAAGCTAAAAGTTGCCATTCGCGAAGCCATAGAATTATTCAACCCAAAGGGTATCGCCATATTCTCAACTTGTCCGGTAGGTTTGATTGGTGACGACGTTCACCGTGTAGCCCGCCAGATGAAAGAAGAATTTCCGGGAGTAAACGTGTTTGGTTTCTCATGTGAAGGTTACCGTGGAGTATCTCAGTCGGCCGGTCACCACATTGCCAACAATGGATTGTACAAACACTTGATTGGTAACAACGACAATCATGTACGCAAAAACAAATACGCAGTAAACGTACTGGGCGAATATAATATCGGTGGTGACGCATTCGTTATCGAAGATTTATTCGAAAGAATTGGTGTTGATATAGTTGCTACAATGTCGGGTAACTCTACTCTGGAGCAATTTGAAACTGCACACACAGCCGACTTCAGTTTGGTTATGTGTCACCGTTCAATCAACTACGTGGCAGAAATGTTAGAAACTTCATTCGGTATTCCTTGGGCAAAAGCCAACTTTATTGGAGCCGAAGCTACTGCTAAAACACTTCGCAAAGTAGGTCAGTATTTCGGAGATCAGGAATTGATCGATAGAATTGAAGTTGTAATAGCTGACGAAATGAAAGCTGTTGCTGTTGCTGCCGAAAAAGCAAAATTGAAAACAACTGGTAAAACAGTTATGATGTTCGTAGGAGGTTCACGTGCTCACCACTATCAGGAACTGTTTAGCGAACTTGGTATGGAAACACTGGTTGCCGGTTATGAATTCGGACACCGTGATGACTATGAAGGTCGCCGGGTAATTCCAAGTATTAAAATTGATGCTGATAGCCGTAATATTGAAGAACTAACCGTTGTTCCTGACCCAACTCGCTACAACCCACGTAAGAGTGAAGAAGAATTAGCTCAACTGAAAGAAGCTTTCGATATCGAGTTCAACGAATACAAAGGTATGATGCACGACATGAAGAAAGGTACATTGGTAGTTGACGATTTGAGTCACCACGAAATGGAAAAACTGATTGAAATGTATCACCCGGATGTGTTCTGTGCCGGAATCAAAGAAAAATATGTGGTTCAAAAGATGGGTATCCCAATGAAACAGCTTCACAACTACGACAATGGTGGTCCTTATGCTGCTTTCGCAGGAGCTATTAACTTCTACAAGGATATTGAATTTATTGCTTGCAGCACTATTTTCAAACAAATGAAAGCTCCTTGGGAACGTGAAGAGGTTTTGGAAGCGGAATACGTTTTCAATTGAGAAAACAACCCCAAACCCCTAAAGGGGCTTCAGAAACCAAGTATCTGATAATTTGTCAGAATAAAAGAATGATATTTATAAACTAAAGAGCCAAAGTAACTCTGTTCCCCCTTTAGGGGCTAGGGGTTCTTTTAAATTCGAAAACATTATGTTACTAAGACATACAACAGCAAAAGAAATAGACAGAAAGGCGTTGACTATCAACCCTGCCAAAACCTGTCAACCAGTAGGCGCAATGTATGCTGCATTAGGTATCCACGGATGCTTGCCTCACAGTCATGGTTCACAAGGATGTTGCTCATATCACCGTAGTGCGCTATCGCGTCACTTCCGCGAACCCATCATGGCAGGAACCAGTTCATTCTCTGAAGGTTCTTCTGTATTTGGTGGATCGGCCAACCTTGTTCAGGCTATCGACACCATGTTCACCATTTACAAACCTGAAGTTATTGCAATTCACACTACTTGTTTGTCGGAAACAATTGGCGATGACCTTGTTCAAATCGTTTCAAAAGCCAATGAAGACGGATTAATTCCGGAAGGAAAACAAGTAATTTATTGCAATACTCCAAGTTATGTGGGAACACACGTAACCGGTTATTCTAACCAGGTAGCAGCTTTCGTTAAGTTCTTTTCGACGGCCACTCCAAAAAAACGCAACGTAATTAATATCGTTGCAGGATGGATGGAACCTTCGGATCAACGCGAAATCAAACGTCTGACTTCAGTAATGGAAACACGTACGATTTTGTTTCCCGATTTTACCGACGTATTGGACGCTCCATTGAACGGACACTATAAAATGTATCCAACAGGTGGAACTACCATTGCCGACATGAAATTGACCGGTGACAGCAAATTTACACTGGGACTTGGACAATCAACGACCGAAGATGCGTGTATCAAACTGGAAAATAAATGTAAAGTGAAATTCGAAGTTTTGGATATCCCAATCGGATTTAAAGCTACTGACCGTTTTCTCATGTCACTCAGCCGTCACGCCAATGTGCCAATTCCAGAAAGCCTGTCGGACGAACGCGGTCGCTTAATCGACTTGATTTCGGACAGTTCGAAATACCTTTATGGAAAACGCGTAGCACTCTTTGGAGATCCTGATACATTGATTCCATTAACAGAATTTTTAGTAAGTATGGATATGAAACCTGTTTACGTGGTAACAGGTACGCCAAGCAAGGTATTTCCTGAACGTATGAAAGAAATTCTGAAGGATATACCGGAAGCAAAATTCAAATGTGGCGAACAAGCAGACATGTTCCAACTTCACCAATGGATTAAACAAGAAGGTGTAGACTTATTGATGGGTAATACGTATGGTAAATACATTGCCCGTGACGAAGAATTACCATTCGTTCGCATCGGATTCCCAATTGCTGACCGTCCGGGACACAACTATTTTGCAAAAACCGGATACGATGGTGGTGCAAATCTTGTAAAACAGATTATGGACGCATTCCTTGATCATTTCGATCGCACTTGCCTTGAAGAAAAGGTTGAATGGCAATTGTAAGTATTGATTGTAGTTAGTTAACAGTACGCAATTAATCAAACGAAGAATGTTACAATCATTTTGAAGCCTGACATTCTTCGTTTTTCAAATATCAAACAAGTCGGAAGGAAACATGACACCAGTCCGAAAGACACATGACACCAGTCCGAACGACTTATTATCGACCGGGAAAGACATATTGGAAAAAACACCCAATAAAATGTGCTCAGATGAAATTTAAATTGACGGCTCTACCCTGAGGTAAAGTCGTCAATTTATTTGATAACCATATTTTTAAATAAAATTTTTGTTCCGCAGAACAAGATCTGCAATACATGATATGACCTTTGAAGTCATACAATACAACCATCTATAGCTACATATAAGGCATCCGCAAACCAGATATTTTTGCCAAACTTATTCCTACATTTTAAGTATAGTTTCCTACATAAATGTACGATTTACAAAGTCTCAACGATAGTAGAAACACACATTAGACCATCTCACATCCTAAAAAATACAGATGTACAATTCTAATTATTAGCATATTACACATTGAATCCAAACACGAAAAACACAAAACAAATGTTAATGGCACGATAAATGAATAAGGGTAAGCAGAAGTCGCCTATTTAGGAGGCTGGAAATAACAGAAGGTATGGGACATATATTAGATGATAGACAAAAGCAAGTTTCAATCGCAGGAGCCAACGAGCGAACGATTGATTGCAACAAAGCAAGTCTGGCGGGAAGTGTTAGCCAACGTGCATGTGTATTTTGCGGATCGCGGGTGGTGCTTTACCCAATTGTGGATGCCCTTCATATTATTCACGGACCAATTGGTTGTGCTGCCTATACCTGGGACATACGAGGTTCACTCTCGTCGGGACCTGAATTACACCGACTGAGTTATTGTACCGATTTGCAGGAACGGGATGTAATTTTTGGAGGAGAAAAGAAACTCTACGCTTCAATTATAGAACTTATCGACTTACATAAACCCAAAGCTGCTTTTATTTATACCACTTGTATTGTAGGCGTTATTGGCGATGATGTAGAACAAATTTGCCGTACAGTAGAAAAAGAAAAAGGAATTCCAATCATACCTGTACAGGCACCCGGATTTCAGGGTTCTAAAAAAGATGGTTACAAAGTGGCTTGTGAGGCTATATTTACGTTAGTCGGAACAAAAA
>Ga0302296_1000131_pt1 | contig 64697 bp, 51 predicted proteins | sample III_Fen_N3_1_FD_194546 | JGI IMG/M metagenome (GOLD analysis project Ga0302296, IMG submission 194546) | Peat permafrost microbial communities from Stordalen Mire near Abisko, Sweden - III_Fen_N3_1 | ecosystem: Environmental > Terrestrial > Soil > Wetlands > Permafrost | place: Sweden: Abisko... | reverse complement strand
CTGAAGAAGTAAAAAACGAAGTGTTATTTATTGGTATAGAAAATTCAATTTCTGAATATGTTGAGTCATTGCTTGATGAATTACCAGATTTCAAAAGGAAGCTTGTTGCATCTTCTCAATTTAAAGAAATTTTGAAAGATTTATCACTAAGCTCAGTATCTATCTTTTATTCTATGATAAATACTCCGTATTCAATTTCACAAGAAAAGCTTGACGATAAGCTAATAAAACGTATTCGTAGAAAGAGTAAGACATATTCGTTGAAAGAGGTTAAATCGAATAATAAGCTTGTTATTCCATCAAATTTCAAAAGAAATGAGACTTTTATTCCATCGATTAAAAAGGTTGATGAATATTTTGAAGAAACCTTTATCCCGTTTTAAATCAACAGCAATGGAAAATAAATTAGACAAAAATATTCCAAACGAAGAACAGCTCGACGGAATTGAAAAACATATTCGTCAAATTGAACAAACTGGAATTTGGATGGATGGAAATGCATTGAGAGATAATATGCTTAAATATCCAACATGGCAGGACAGAGAAAAAAGGTATCGAGAAACATATTTTCCACATTCTACTTGATTAGGTTGAAAACAAATAATAGGATTTTATGTTGAACTAGTAATTTTTAAATCTTAAATCCTTTGAATTAGGTTTAAATTCAATAATATTCATAGAATGGGCAAATCTACTGTAAATTGCTTCTGAATATCGTTTTAAAATATCTTCAGGATATAAATTAGAACACACATGAGTTAACATTCCACAATTATTAAAATATACATACCTTTTCAATAGTATTTGCTCGACAACATCAATTGTATTGAAAATCTTGTTTTCCTTCCCTAAATCCTCAATATAAAGTGTTTTGGGGCTATTATTCTGTTTGAAATGTTTATTGCTATATAGCGTAGTAATCGATTCCCCAATTTCTTTAAATTCCGAAGTAAAATCTAATGCATGTTTTGAAATAAACTTTTTGTTTGGAACAGCAATTTTATGACATACAGAAAATAAAATCGTTTTACCACAACCTACAGGGCCACACATATAAATACCTTTATTGGAATCAATTTGTAGATTTTTGCATAAAGATTCCTCATTTCTGAAATATGCCCACAATTTCAACAAAACTAATGGGTCAAAAATATCTGTTCTATATGGCTTTCTGATAATTTCAGAACCTATTGTGGTTATTGTGTTTAAAATGTGATCTTGTAACTCCATGTTTTTGAATGTATTGTGATAGACAGTTGTTTTCCACCGTCTGTGGGGTGGAAATCCACTCTCAATAATTATCGTAAAGGTGAAAACCCGTTAAAGTCAATGGGTATCTCGTTTTCAGAAGAGAAAAAAAATAAAAATTCCTTAATTTTTTTTTCCTTAAGTTTTTTTTCTTCTGACTGCATTGAAAAATTTGAATTTTTCTCGTTTTCCCTTATTAAAAATTTCTTATAGTATAATAGTATATAATAGAGGTGGAAAACCCCTGTGTATAGAGTGGAATTACACTGTGCAGACAGTTGATTTCCACTTTCGGTACGGTTGATTTCCACCTTCTTGTAAGGGGATTTCAACTCTGTAACAATTCTTCCATCGCTCTCATAGTACTTTCCTTTGATTGTATATGAAATAATACTATAGATGTGTTTAAATGTCGGTTTTTCGAGAATAATTTGCATTGGTACATCGCTATTTCGTCCTGCTATATAAGTCAAATATCCTGTTAAGCTTAATAGTTTGATTTTATATCGTAATGTTTTTTCATCTTTTATTTTGGTAATATATTTTAATTCATCGATAGAAAACGGAAATGTGTTTTTTTTATAAAACGACTTATTCCATTTGCTTAATAACTTTAGGAAGATTAAATAACATTGTTCATCAAGCCTTCTATCGTTTTGAATTACTTCACAGTAGATTGATTCTATCGTGAAGTAATCTAAACCTGCGATTATGAGTGGATCGTTAATTGCAGATGAATTTTCAAAAAAGAATGCTGGTATTTTTTGACTTCCATCTTTAAATACTATAAATTTGCTCATCGAAAACGAATAATAATTGTTGTTTTATTGACAATATTTCAAACAGTAAGTTGAATGGCGGTTCATCTTACTGTTTTTTTAATGCTTCACGTAGCATTTCTATACATTTATTTAATTCATCGAAATAGACTTTTTTATTATCAATATCTTGATTTACTAGTAGATATTTAATGCATTGGTTTATGTTAACTCCGATGCGTTTCAACTGTAAACTTGCCTCTATATCAAACCGTGCTTGAACAGTTACATGTGATTTTAACGCAAGTTGTCTAATGGTTGATGAAAGACTTTGATTCATGTCTCGAGTTTTTTGTGTTAATAGATCGAGCTCCTTTTTATTTAATCGAATCGTGCATTTATATGTTCTAATTTCATATTCAGGAAGCCAGGAATTTCTTTTTACTTTTTCCATTTTACTTTTTTTAAAATATTGACCAAAGGGAATTTTAAACGACAGACTCCGTTCTGTTGCAAGATCTCTTGTCAGAAATTTGTCAGACTTTAGGCTGGCTAATGCATGGCTAGAGCACACCTTGCTAATAAACAGCCATTAAATACAATTTTTTATTTTTGATTCTTCTTAAGGAGTAGTGCTAACTCTGCATCAATTACAATTTTCCTACCGATTTGTGAGATGGCCTCATTAAGTACACCACTGTTTTTTATTCTTTGGGCTGTGGCTAGTGAACAATCATATAGAGAGGCAATTCCCCTAATGCCGTAAACATATTTTTTACCTTCGGTTCGAATTGTGTTTTGTTTCTCTCTATTTTCGTTATTCGAAGTTTGTTGCAGATAAAGAAATTCTTTACCTGTCATCATGAAAAGTGGCTTTTCATATAATCCAATAATATCCATTTTCAATTAATTTTACAGTTAAACATTTTTGTTCTGTCGATGTAAAATTATGTATGGATTATGGTGGATAAATGGTGGAATTTTAAAGTTTTTTAATATTAATACTTGTTTTAATTGTCTTAAAATTAGATAGATACTATTTTGTTCAAATTTTTAATGGTGGTAATTTAGCTAAATTTGAGTTTTCAAGATATGTATTGATCTGTAATCTGATATCATTTCTAAAATTTATGTCTGCCTCTGATGCATCTTGAGACTCAATAAATTTATATTTACTATTATAAGTATTCTTGTTGATCTCAAGATTATTTAAAATCATGTTTTGCCAATTCTTTTTTGTCGCTTTCATCTTTAATGAAACTAAAGATTTCTCTAATAAATAAATTGTATAATACAATCTTGTTTGCTGTTTTTTGCAAATTTTAATTTTATTAGAATAAGGCTCGTTTAAAAACTTATATAAATCAAGTTCTGAATTGCATTCAATAATTTGATTGTTCAGTATTTTATACAATCGACCAGAAAATTCCATGTTAAAATATGTCGGGTTAACAATAAAAGACTGCTCAGATGTTATTTTTGAAAAATGTGTTGATATTAATAATTGTAATTTCTCACAAAAAGATATTATATCAAAGAACATATGTTTGTTTTCTTTCCATAGCGTTTGTTTCCGTTTTATTTTCATTTCTTCTTCAAGGTCAAATAAATATTTTTCTCTTATTGAAAGATATTCTATTAAACTCTCTTTCCTTTTTCTATCTGTTATTTTAAGTAATTTTTCTTGAGTATCTTTAATCAGAATTAATCCCTCTTTTAATCTATTTTGATAATTAATTTTAATTAATTGCATATTATATTCATGAAAGCTATACGAAACGATAAATTTTGAATGTTGATGAAAAATATTACAAATAATTTCTAAATTAGAATTAAGTTCGACTATTAAAGAATCAGCTTTTTCTACATAAAATAATTTAATCAGAACTCCTTCTAATTTATGAATCGAAAATTCTTCTTTTATGAATTTGTAGTTTATTTCTTGAATATGTTCCATTGAACATAAAGCAAGCACATCATTAGGGTCTTCAGAAGAAATATACTCTAGGCTTTCCCATTTTTCAGCAATCTGGCGAATTATTGCTATTAAATTGCAAGTCTTTTCCATCACTAAAAATTATTAAATTTGGTCATAGCATCTGCTTTAATTTCATCAGCAATATCGATGTATGGTTTCATTGCGGAATAATCTGCATGACCTGTCCATTTCATTACAACATTTACAGGTATTCCTAGTGATAGTGCATTACAGATAAATGTTCTTCTGCCTGCATGAGTACCTAGTAGTGCGTACTTGGGGGTAACTTGATCTATTCTTTGATTTCCAATATAGTATGTTTCATGTATTTCTTCATTAATTCCAACTAGTTCGGCTAATTCTTTCAAATAATCATTCATTTTTTGATTACTAATTACTGGCAACACTTTATCATCCTTAAAAGCAATGTTTTTATACTTATCTAATATTGCTTTGCTGTATTTATTTAATTCTATTTGAAGGCTATCTCTTGTTTTAATTGTAGTAATTTCAATATGGTTATCTTTTACATTGCTTCTTCTCAAGTTGTACATGTCTGAATATCTTAATGAAGAATAACAGCAAAATAAAAATAAGTCTCTCACACGTTCTAAATATTGTTTGCTCTCAGGAATGTTGAAGTTTTGAAGCTTTTGCAATTCTGTCCAGGTTAAAAAGATGACTTTTTTTTGTGAACTTTTGAGTTTTGGTTTGAATGCTTCAAAAATTCTATTTGTATTATGTTGCTTTTGTACTGACCATTTTAAAAACCATTTTAAAAAACTTAGTTGTTTTAAAATGGTACTATTTCTCATAATTTTTTTTACCCTTAAAAATTCCAAAAAATCATTTAGCCAATCTTCAGTTATATCATTAAATGATATACTTGGACTATATGATTCAATATGTTTCTTTAGAGTTGCAAATTTTTGAAATGTAGATGGTGTCCAATTGTTAAGTTTTCCCGATTGCAATGTAAATTCATCAAAAACAGAAAAAAATATATGGTTAATCTGAGGTGATTTCCCATTATCATTCTTGATTTTAAACTCTTCTTTTAATTGTTCGGTCGATGGAATTTTATTTTTGACTTCATATTCTTTAAAAATGTCATTAATAATTGTTAAATATTTATTCAAACTATTATTAATTTCTTTGGCTGTTTGAGATAGTTTATTTGAACATGAGTTTTTTACTCTCATTTTTTTTTCATCCCATTTTTCTGCATCAATACGATAACCAGTATATAATTCCAATCTATTAGAATTGAATGTTATTCTCATTCTAATAGGTGAATTCTCATTCTTTATTTGTCCTTCAATTTTGCGTCTCTCAACTGCAAAAATTATGTTATACTTAATTTCCATAATTCAAATAAAAGTTACACCCAAAAGTACACCCATTTTATTTGATAGCAAATGATATTTAATGATATTTAGTTATAATTTAAATAGCATAATATCAAGCAAATAGAAATTTATGATTGTCAAATATTTTTAATTTATGTATAGGTTATAGAGCCACTCTCTCCGCTAGCAAATATTCAATTAAATTCAAAACGCCTCAAAATGAGATTTTTAGGCGTTTTTTTTATTTTCCGACAAATCAAGTGCTGAACGCCAATATTCAGCAAACTCTATTGACGAAACATATCGTTAAATATAAGTCTGAATCAATTTTATCTTTAATTTATTGTCATCGATTATTGTAGTCGGCATTATTTTCGTAAAAATTAAATTTATTGCCCTTTCGCAAAATATCCTTTACCTGGATCTATAGTTAAAATGCTATTTGTTGTCCCATTAGGAGTCCAAAAGCCATCGAAATTTTTAACTGAAGAAATATTCGATGTATTAAAAAGACTCGATAAAGCATTACTCGCTTGATAAGGACAACCAATTAGATTCCATCCAGTTTTAGTTGTTGGCAATGTAGTTGATGTTGGCATTCCCTGAATTGATAATGTTCCAGGAGTATTCATATATACTAAATAACCATTTGCCGAACTAATATTTTTCAATCCATTAAAAGCTAAAGTTTGTCCTTTTCTCCAAAAAGCATCCATCGTTTTTATTTCTAATACATCAAGTCCTTTGAAAAGAGTTGCAATAGAACTATCGGTTGGCATAACGTTAATTGAAATTAAGTTCCATCCAGCATCTAATTGAATTGTTTTTGATATAACAGGGTTAACAACTGTAACATCAATTTTTGTTCTGTTTCCTTCTCCACAAGGAGCTGTTGTTTGAGAAACATAGTACGATGTTGTACCAATTGTAGCCGTGTTTGGAATTGGTGCAACAGCTAACGCTGTGCCACCTGTGGCAGCAGTATACCACTTAAGTCCTGTTCCAGTTGCTGTTAATACTGTTGCAGTTGCTCCCATGTTATATGTAAGCGGAGTTGTTACTGTTGGAATAGAAGTAACATTTACTGTTATAGTAATATCCATCGTTGCCGGACATCCTGAGCCATCGTCGTAAAATGCTGTATATTTCCCTGTTTGGGCTGGGGTCATTCCTCCAAGAGTAATTTCTCGAGTTGTTGCAATATAATTATTGGGACCTTTCCATGACCAACCTGTAGTTGTTGCAGGTTGTGGCCCAGCGACTACCATTCCACCAGAGCATAATGTTGCTATGTTTGTCTGTGCCCATGCTCCTGCATTAATTTGTAAATAAGGTGTTATTACAGCACTTGAACCAACTTGTATCGAAATGCTTTGTGATGTTGCTGTTTCATTCAATGAAGATGTTGCTTTAACTGTATAATTATGGATTCCGTTCGTTGTTGCCAATATGGTATCAGTATAAGGTGCTTTGGTTATTGTTGATAAAAGCGTGGTACCTTCGTAAAATTCAAGTTTTTTAAGTGTACCAGATGTAAGGGTAGGAGTTGCTGTTAAAACTACCGTTTGATTAGCACAGAGAATATTGGTTGATGATGCCAGAGATACTTTTATGTTTTGGGGCGTATTATCAATTTCGCCATAAACAACACCTCTTCCTGCCGAACTCATATAGTACCGACCATAAATATTCATATCGCCAATAACAAATTCACCATTTCCTGGACCTCCCCATTGGTGATTATCGTCGTTTACTCGAGTCCAAGTTGCACCAGTATCATCAGAACGAAAAATACCTGTTATAGCACCAACTTTCCCCCAAATATAAATAGAAGGAAATGTTTTGCCTGTTGTTGCTTTTCCAAATCCTACAGAACGGCAACTTGTTACCGTAGTTATTTTATTAAATGTTGCTCCTGAATTGGTTGAGCGTGTAAGTCCGCCACCTTGAAGTGCAACCCAAATATCTCCTTCCACATCAGGAACTGGTCTGATGATAATAGAACCACCTGCTCCCGCGTTGCCTGCAGCTGTGAAGTTCTTCCCTGCATCGGTACTCACATATATTACACCATTGTTGTAGGCATAAAATTTTTGTGGATTAACTCTATCACCAACTACCCGTCCATTTTGAACATTAAAGCCATTACACTGGGTCCAATTCGCTCCGTTATTTGTTGAATAATAAGCATTTGCCTGTCCATTGGGAACCCAAACAATAACGGTGCCATCGGCATTAACTCCAACTTTACCTTGAGCACTGGTGCCTGTTGGTTTTCCACAGGCTGTCCATGAAGCACCTGAATTTGTCGTGTAATATGCTGTTGGTTTTGTTTGATCCCAACCACCAACTCTCACCATGTAAGAAGTATTTTTACCTGCATAATCAATTCCGGTTGTCGTTCCGATCCCTGGTTGATGAGTTTGTGCACTCACATTTACATCAGACTGAACACAGCCATCGTAATCGTACATAACCCATGCAAATGGGCCTCCCGGTATACTAACTGCATCGCGAGGTACGGTTTCTTCGAGTCCGTTTGTAGTGAATGTCCAGGTTGTAACGGCAGCACTTAGGTTTGCCGACATAAAAATACCATTTCCTGATGCCACAAATGCTCGATCAGGATTATTTGGGTCGAATTCAATACTTCCCGCCCAATGAATTGCCGAACCACTTACCCATTGAGAACCGCCAGTATTGAATTGAAACTTCTTAGCTCCAATTAAATCAGTCCACGTAGTACCACCATCTGCACTTACAAAAATTCTATCGCCCCAAGGAGTGTTTGTATTTCCGGGGTATAGAGGTTGTGCCATATATTTGTTTATGGTTGTTGCAATAAGTCTTTTGGGATTTGTTGCATCAACCGATATTCCTCCAAATGCTAATGTATTATTTGCAATAACAGGCGAAACATTAGTCCAAGCCCCTGTTTTTGTATTATATTTCATTATCGAACCATCTCCCATTGGTTCGGCGACACTTCCTCCTGGTCCACATCCGTTAGCATAGGTTATATACATATTTCCATCGTTTGCAATTACTACTCGTTGAGGCATAAAAGCATTATTTTGTCCTGCTACCGGATTCCATGTAGTACCACCATCTTTACTCACGTAAAAATTATCGGTTCCCATTCGCGAAACACCAGCATATATGGTTTGAGTTGCATTGCCTGTGGTTCCTGTCGTTTTATCGAATACTACTAGGCAAACTCCATTACCATTATTAGTAGTGTTTGCTGGAAACGATGCAACATTGGTCCAACTAACTCCAGCATCAATACTTTTAAAAAGTCCGTTGCTTCGTGTGCCGCAAAAGAGTATTGTTCCTTTATTTGGATCTACAGCTAAACGTTCGCCATTTTGACGACCACCACCGTTACCATGAGCTTTGAATTGTGCCGTTACGTTGGTTATAGAGAAAGTAGCACCGTAATCGTTAGAGCGTAGTATAGCAGTTTGGCCTCCGTTGAAATAATTTATTCCGGCAAGCATATATAATTTAGATGGAGCATTAGGGTCAATTGCCAAAGCTTCTATACCGCTATAACCAACTTGACCTTCATTAATCCAATCGACTAAAGGAATCCAAGCACCAGTTGTATCGTTCCACCGATATGCACCACCTACATCGGTTCGTGCATAAATAAGGTTTTTCACTGCTGGACAAGTAATAATGCCCGAAACAAAACCACCTCCTCCAAGTTTTACATTACCATATTTATATGTCTGTGCTAATGATGTTATTGTCATAAACAATAATAACCCATTTGCTAATAACCATTTTTTAATAGGGAAAATAAAAAACTTCATAACAAAATAAATTAAATAATATTAAATCAAGCTTTACTTTTAAGTAGAATCAAAGCTATTGATAATCATGAGAAGAGATGTCGATTTTGGTTACAGTATTGTGGACGTATGTTTCAATAAAAGAAAAAACACCTCCTGTCTATAAAGAACAGAAGGTGTTTAATAAGAATGTCTTGAAGTTTTTACTGAGTTTAAGTCTTTTTTACTCTTTTACAAGTTTGGTAGATATGACTTTATTCTCAGAAGTTACAATAGTTACAACATATATTCCATTTGACATATTACTTAAATCGATAATCGATGTAATATCTGAAATAATGGTAATAGGTACAAATTGTAATATCCCATTAACATTAGTAACTGAAATAGATTTAATCTTTTCACCAGCTATAATAGTTGCTGTTGACGATGTTGGATTTGGATACACAACTGTTAACTTAACTGGTTCAACTGTTTCGTCAATTGGATTTATAGGTTCAAGTAGATCTACTTCATCGTTTTTAAGTGTAGTACTAGTACAGAATTTCAAATTTCTGATGTAATATGAATTTACTAATGGAGGTTGAGCTGCTAAGCTAACTTTTATAGCAATATTATAATTACCAGAAACGGTCGGTTTAACTATTATAGATTTTGAATTCACTTTGTTTGTATTATATCCTGCAGGAGCAACAACGGTAGCTGTCGATAATGTTGGACCATCCCATAGATAACCCGAAGCTAATCCAACTTCTGTTTTGATAATAGAATAATTACCTTGTATATCGTAGCTAAATGTATAGCTAACACCTGCTTTTAAAGCATATTTGGTAGTTGATATAACCCATACAAAGTTTTGTCCATAAGCACGATTGCTAACTTTAATTCCAGTATTATCCGATGCTACAGTAATTCCGTTAGTTGTATGATCGTTCCAATTATTACGAACAACCCAATTGGCTGCTGTAAGTGCTGGAAAAGAACAATTTGACTGAGGATTAACAACAATCGAAACAGGAGCACTTGTAGTTGATAAACCTGAATTGTCGGTAGCTTTTGCCGTAATAGTATAACTTGGAGCTGCGGTCATATTTGTCCATACAAATGAATATGGAGCTGTAGCATCTGAACCAAGTAATGTTGTTCCACTATAGAAATCAACTTTAGCTATTGTACCATCAGCATCGGTTGCATTTGCAGTGATTGTTATAGTTGCTGGTGCAGTAAATATTGCTCCGTTAACTAGAGATGTAATTACAACTTGTGGAGCAATTGGAGGGTTTTTAACCGTTACACTCGAAGCTAAACTTTTTGTAGTTGCTCCTTCATTATCGGTAGCAGTAGCTGAAATTGAATACGTTCCAACTGTGGCATTAGTTATTACTGCTGTAAATGGAGCAATAGTATCGGTCGAGATAAGTACATTATTACTATAAAAATCGACTTTTGTAACAGAACCATCATTATCGCTTGCTGTTGCAGCAATAGCAATATCAGTTGGGGTTAAAAGTGTTGAACCTTTAACTGGAGCTGTTAAAGCAATAGTTGGAGGAACATTTGCAGGTTTTATAATAGTAATTGTAATTGGAGTGCTCGTTGAAACATTACCAAGATTATCGTAAACTTTTACAGTAATAGGATAAGCTCCTAATTCATATACTGGCCAATTAATAGTATATGGTGCAGTTAAATCTGTTCCAATAAGTAGATCTCCAACATAGAATTCAACCTTTGTAATTACGATATCCATATTACCTGGATTAACATTTGCCATAATCGAAATATTTGCAGGAGCATTTATAATAGCTCCATTTAAAGGAGACGATATCGAAACAGATGGAAGAACTGGAATTGGAGTAACGTTAACTGTTACAATTGATGATGTTGTAGTTAAACCATCATTATCGGTAGCTTTTGCATTTATTGATTTTAATCCAGCTGGTACATTATCCCAAACAATTGAATATGGAGCTTCTGTTCTTGTACCTATAAGTGTCGTTCCATTATAGAAGTCAACTTTAGCTATTGTTCCATCAGAATCGGTGGCATTAGCAATAATAGTAATAGTAGCAGGTTCGCCAACTGAAGTGCCTGTTAAAGGTTGTATAATCGAAACTTGTGGAGCAAATTTATTATTAACTACAACAACATCGATTTTTGAACGAGAACTTTCGCAACTATTTTGAGTTTGCGATACGAAATAACTAGAAGTACCAACTGTTACAGTACTTGGAATTGGAGCTGTTGGTATAATTAATCCTGCTGTTGCATCAGAATACCATTTTAAATTAATCCCATTAGCCGTCAATGGAGTAGCAACATCGTTTTGATTATATGTAACAGGTGTAACAACAACTGGTGCTGGTGTGCTGTTAGCAGTAACAGTAATACTAGCAGTACCTGGGCATCCCGAGCCATCGTCATAAGTCGCAGTGTAAACACCAGCTTGACTTGGTACTAAAGGCATTAAAGACACTTCGCGAGTTGTAGCAACAAAACCATTTGGTCCTTTCCAACTCCATCCAGTTGCTGTTGCAGGTTGTGGTCCTAATTTAATAGAAGCACCAACACAAGCTGTTGCAGTCGTTTGATTTGTCCATAATCCATCATTAATAAGAACATAAGGTGTAACAACAGCACCATTTCCCATTACAACATCAATAGGATTCGAAGTAGCAGTAGCTCCAGTCGATGATGTTGCTTTTGCTGTATATGTATGAGTTCCTATTGTTGGGTTTGAAACGATATTGGTGTACAGTGATGAAACATCCGTACCGATTAAAGTATTGCCTTCATAAAATTCAACCTTACTTATAGTACCTGGAGCATTAACTGGTGTTGCCGTTAACGTTGCTGATTTGCTTGAACAAATCGTTGATTTATCTGTATTTAGACTAACTATAAATACTTTATTACCTCCTGTTGCTGTAACTTGCTGTGGATAACCATAATATTGCAATGTAGGGCTAGCATTAGTTATAACTCTGTAATAATAAGTACCTGCAGGAGCTGTTACGTCTGTATAAGTTGTTGCTGTTGCACTAATTGTTGCAACGTTTATATAAGAACCCGAATTTGTAAGCTTTCTTTGAACCAAAATTGAAGTTGCACCAGGTGCACGATTCGTCCATTTAAGTACAACGCCATTATTATTGGTTGCAGTAAAGTTCGTAGGACTTTGTGGAAAGTAATGAATTAATATATCTTTTATTTCATTGAAACTTCTACCACCTCTGTTATAAACTTCAAAACCGCCACCACTGTCCCAAACCTGAAATGGAAGATTATGTTGCATTGCATAATCTACAACGCATGCATAATATCTGAAACGTGAATTAAGATCACCCTTACTTACTGCACCAAATTCACCAAGGTAAGCAAGTATTCCTGATTTTTTAGTCCAATCTGTTACCGATTGCATTCTATTCCAAATACCTTGTTTGTCGGCATCGCTTCCAAAGGTTCCAGTTCCACTTAAACCAAATCCACTTGGATCGTACGAATGGTAATATCCCATCAGGTATTTATCGCCAGGAGCTGGATTAACTAATCCCGGATTAATTAGATTAAATGAATTTGCCCACATATTACCACTATAAACAACTAATCTTGTTGGGTTTGTCTTACGAATTTCTTTAACAACTCTAGTATTAAAGTCATTCATATTCGCAACTGTTGGTGCACCATGAGGTTCGTTTAAAAGTTCGAACAACAAATGATCCGATTTGCCTTTAAATCTTGTTGCGATTTGCCCCCAAATGCTAATATACATTGGAAGATATTTATTAAAATCACCAAATAACTGAGTTTCGTGGTGGGTATTCATTTCAATGAACAGACCACGAGCTAATCCCCAATCAATAACTTGTTCAACTCTATTCAACCAAGCTGCATCAATAGTATAAGGAGCTGTTTTACTGGTATGATTCCACCAGTTTATTGGAATTCTGATAGTGTTAAATCCAGCGGCTTTTAAGTCGTCGAAATAATACTCTTTAATTGGGGCATTCCATGCACCTTCGCTTGGAGCCTCCATGGTGTTACCAATGTTGATACCACGTGTCATTTGCGAAACAGCATCCGAAGGTTTCAGTTGTGCTTGCAGTAGAAAAGGCATTGCTAAAAATACCAAAATCAGAAAACGTTTTACTTTTTTCATTTTACATTGTTTTAGGTTAATACTATAATTAATTGAACTATTATTGTTTAGTTCAATCAAAACAAATGTATTCTTAATAAAAAAAAACGTTGTGGATTATTATTCCTGAAATAGGTACTTTAAATTCTTAAAAAAAGTGCAATGTGGATTCTTGTTTCTAAATCATGCAGACTTGGTTACATATAAATGAGATTGTACTATCTCTTTATAGATTATTGCATAGTTTTTTGTGACTTCTCAAAATATTCTGTAGGCGACATTCCGAAAGCTTTTGTAAACGATCGAGAGAAATAACGGGGATCATTAAATCCTACATGATAAGCAATGTCTGAAACTCTGTATTTGCCACTAATTATCATTTCAGAAGCTTTTTGAAGTCTTAAATCGCGTATTATTTCGCTTGGTGTTTTGCCAAGCATAGTTTTTGTTTTTCGCCAAAGCTGAGTGCGGCTTAGTCCTAATTCTACTGCAATGCTGTCGATATCGCAATTGGCATTTTCAATATTATTTATTAAAAGATCAACTATTTTTTTTAGAATGATATCATCGGCACTTTCAGGAAGAACAAATAATGATTGAGAAATATCGGTTTGAAAATTCTTTTGTTTGTTTAAGTCAATATTCTCAAGTAATGCCATTATTTTTTGTTTTAGAAACGTACTATTAAATGGCTTTTCAAGGAAATCGTTTGCACCATACGAATAACATTCCGATTGCAGTCCAGGGATTTTTTCGCCCGAGATTAGTATAACTGGAATATGGCAAGTCATGCCGTCTTTTTTGAGTAGATTGCACACTTCTAATCCAGAAATCTCAGGAAGATTTATGTCAGAAACAATTATGTCAGGAATCATATTTTGAGCTAAATGTAATCCTGTTTTTCCATCAAATGCTTTAATCACCTTGAAATTTGATTCGAACGTTTGCTGAAGCATAAACATAAGTTCTTCATCATCATCGATAATTAAAATAGAGTATTTTTTATTCTCAGATTCTAATTCGTTTTCGTGCGATTTTATAGCGACTGTATTCGATTCTTCCTTGCTCTCTATTGTTTCTTTCTGAGTTTTTCCAACTGGTAAGCCTACTAAAAAAACACTGCCTTTTCCTACATTACTTTTTATCGAAAACGTTCCTTTGTTTTTCTCAATAAATTGCTTGCATATTTGTAATCCAAACCCAAATCCATATTCTCCTTTCGTTCCAATTGTACTTTGAGTTTTTTCTGAATCAGTTAGAATAAGATGAATTCTTTCTGCTTCAATGCCAATTCCCGAGTCAATGAAAGAGATTTCAAGCATTGATGAATCTTCATTTATTACAACTACAATAGATCCATTTTCTTGAGTAAATTTTACAGCATTCGACAATAAATTTAGAAAAACAGTATGAATCATTCGAGCATCAACATAGGAATTGTGGGTATAATCTGCCTGAACAGATATTGAAATGTTTTTTTGTCGGGCATTTTCTTTAACCAAAATAATGGCATCGTTTATTAATGATTCAATATTTATTTCAACAGGATTATATATTATGCTTTGATGGCGGCTTTGAGCCCAATGAGTCATCATCAATAATTTGTTTGATAGCTTTTCGGTTGATTCATATAGCACATCGATATATTGCGAAAGCTTTTCTTTTGAAATAGAATTTGTTTGAACTTTTATCAAATTTAACAAGCCAACCGTTGCAGTTAACGGACTTTTGAAATCGTGTCCAATTATGCCAATTAGTTTATCTTTCATGTCGATTGATTCTAAAAGTTCAGCATTTTTCATTTCAATAACCAACTTTGCTTCGTGAAGACTTTCCATGGTGGAATGCAAGCTTTTTGTTTTAGATTCTACCAATTTTTCAAGTATAATCTTGTCTTTTTCCATCGATTTTAATCGTAGAAAAACTAAATAAGCAATGCTTCCCGAAATAAATAAAAACAGTAATAATTTAAACCAAATTGTTTTCCACCATGGTGGCATAACTATTATCGTTAAACCATTGCCATTGATAGAAAATACCTTATCAGACTTTGATGCTTTTACAAAAAGAGTATATGTTCCTGGTTCTAAGTTTGGGATGGTTAATACTCGTTCATTACCAAGATTAATCCACGTAACATTCAATCCTTTTATTTTATATGAATACGTAATTTTATCTGGATTTGAAATCTCAACACCAGCAATGTTGAACGAAATAACATCTTGATTGTAAAGATATTTTAATGTGTCTGTTGATTGTAATGCCTTTTTTAATAGACTATTTTTCTCCCCAGGAATTTGTAGTGTGTGGTTTAGATACAAATCGTTCAAAACAACAAATGGCCTTTTTTGATTTTCAAGTAGGCTGTCGGGATGAAACATAATGAACCCAAAAGTTCCACCAAATAATAATGTTCCATCTTTTAATCGGTAAACCGATCGAAATACAAAGTCGTTACTCGGTAGTCCATCGATAATTGAATATTGTTTTATATGCTTACGATCTGCATCTATGCAACTTAAACCGTCATTCGAGCTTATCCATAAATTGTTATGTAAATCTTCAATAATAGCCTTCGGATTATGTGGCATTCCGGGAATTTTGTCGAAGGTTTCGCAATTATTTGTTTTTTCATTGTAAAAATCAATAGCTTTATCAGTTACTATCCAAATTACACCTTTATAGTCTTCATAAGTCATAAACACTAAATCGCTACTATTTTTTCGTTCTTTATTTTTTGCTTTGTTGAACGAGATATATTTCTTGCCATCGAACATACAAAGCGACGATACAGTTGAAATCCAAAGTCTTCCTTTATGATCTTTGATAATGCTATTACCCCAAACGGGTAAACTAAAATCGAACGGTGTTTTAACTCCCGATATATGTGAAATAAAGGTATTGTTTTTTGTGTTCATCAATGAAAGTCCCTGACCATGAGTCACAATCCATAAACTATCATCACCAATTTGATACACATCTTTTACATTATTGTGAATTAAAGAAAATTTGTCGTTCGGATTGCTTACATAATTATTGATCTCCTTTGTTTTGTAATTAAATTTAGTTAAACCACCATTCCATGATGTTATCCATACCATATTGTTTTTAACCGAAAGTACTTTTGTTATGGCATTCGATATAATGCCATTTGTTGAATTATATGTTTTAAACCGTTCGGTATTTCTGTCGAACTCGCAAAAGCCTCCACCATCTACGGCAACTATAATTTTACCGTCGCTCATTTCGGTAAATGAACTTATAATATTACCAGGTAATGTTAATCCTTTGCTCGACAACATTGAAAATGATTTGAATTTGTTCTTTTGTTTATTTAAAAGAAAAATTCCATTACCATGCGATCCAACCCAAGAGTTTCCACCATTATCGGTAAATAAGCAGCTTACTGATTGAGCATTCAATGACGTAGTAATAAATGGATCTCTCGAGTATCGATAAAAATCATTTGTTTTTTTGTCATATCTGCTCAAGCATTCATTTTGGCAGCAAACCCATATAACACCTTGCTTATCGCACGAAATACGTGAAACAGCATTGTTTGGTATTGAGTGGATATTGTTGGGATCATGTTTTTTAATAGAAAATGATTTTAAGGTTGTATCGAATATGGCTATACCATTATTATATTTCCCAATCATCCACAAACAACCTTCTTTATCAAATACTAATGATCGAACATTATAGAACAGCGGATTGTTTTTGTCCTGTGTTTTTATTTCATAAACTTGATATTTAAGGGTAGTTGTGTTAAAATACACCAAACCACAAGTCAAAGAACCAATCCATAAATTATCATTTTTATCAATAACAATGTCAGTTAATTTACTAGTAGGGAAATTGGGCGATTTGCCAGAATTACTAAAACGTTTAATAATTTTATTTTGTTTTGAATCGTATTTGAGTAGCCCAAATTCTGTACTTACCCAAAGATATCCTTTACTATCTTGAACGATGTCGAAAACTGCTACGGAGTCTATACCTTTTATCTTTATAAATTGATCTTTATCCCAGTTGTATTTTAGTAATTCGGCATTAGTACATACCCATAAATCATGATTTCGATCTTCAAATATCTTGAAGATCCAATTACCCATCATTCCATCGGGCATTTTTTTATTAGAAGTATATTGTTTGAAGTTAAATCCATCGAAACGGTTAAGTCCGCTCCAAGCTCCTATCCAAATAAAGCCCCGATGGTCTTGATTGATGCAGTTTATATAGTTGTCGGTAAGACCATTGGATTGTGTGTAATTACTATACCGCAAATAATTTTGGGCAACCGAATTGTTGTTGAAAATTATTGTAAAATAAAAAACAAAACAAACAATCAACCTGTTCATAAAACATCCTAAAATAAAAAAGCATTTACCCCTATCCAAAACATTAGCAAGTTAATTTATTTTATAGATCAATTGTTATTCAAAATAATAATAAATAAATAGGTAACAGAAATGGCACGTTTTTGTTAAATAAATCCACATACCATAAATAGAATGATAGCCACCTTTAAATTAATTCTTAAAAATAAATTACAAATACTTACGATTTTAATTTTACTGAGTTTGGATTCTTTGTAAAATAATAAAAAGGAGCAGTAATGCTCTCAAACGATTTGGCCTTTTTAGGAAGGGTATTTGGTGTAGAATAGGGGAATTATGTTTGTTTTTTATAAACCTCCAAGACTGTTTTATTAAGAATATAATTATGAAAAAGGGACTTTTAACTGGCGTTTTATGCTAAATGTCATTTTCTCTGCAAATTTTCTTGGCCTGATTTTGGAATAAATACAATATCTACTTATCCTAGAATTAATGTAACTATTTAGTTCTACCGTATTACAATTGGGGAATATAATATTTCATTCCTATTATTTCATTCGAAAAAATCTGAATTTATCTGTTTTCATTATATATTTGTGCTTTAATTGAAGCGTTTAATAAGATAATCATGATTGCCGTCAAAATTCAGAATTTAATAGTTGATACTGCTAAAGTTTTTTTCTCTATTGGTCGGTTAATTGTTTTGTCAGGAAAACCATCGAAACTGACTATTGAAAAGAAAGCAACAGAAGCTGTCATATTAGCAAATGGTCCTTCTTTCAATGAAACATACAAAAAGAATAAATCATTTTTAAAGGATAAAGAATGTATTTGTGTAAATTATTTTCCAACATCTCCATTGTTTGAGGAAATAAAACCACGATATGCAATTATCACTGGACCACCTCTTTGGCAAGAGAATTTGGGAGAACGTAATACAAATCTTACTGTTCCATTATTTGAAGCATTGGCTGCAAAAACAACATGGGATTTGATATTTTTTATTCCGTGCGATGCTCGGAAATGGAAAAATTGGAAAAAAATAATTGATACCAATAAGCATATTTCAGTGTATTATTTTAATAATACTCCAATCGAAGGCTGGAATTGGTTTCAAACATTTATTTTTAATAAACGATTAGGAATGCCTCGTCCTCAAAATATTTTGATTCCTTCGATTTATATGATGATTCAACTTCGATATAAAAAAGTTTTTTTGTGGGGAGTCGATCATTCTTGGTTAAAAGAAATATCGGTTAATGACGATAATTTGGCCTTAGTTCATCAAAAACATTTTTATGATGAAAACGAAACGAAACCATTCCCGATGGGAATCGGTGAACAGCCCAAATATCGAATGCACAATATTTTATATAAATTTATGAAAACCTTTGAATCGTATTTTATTTTGCGAGAATATGCCGATAAATGTGGCGTATCTATCATAAATAATACTGAAGGGTCATATATCGACGCATTCGAAAGAATGAAACTAAAAGGAGACGAAGAATAATTTAAAACATAAATGACTTATTGAGGTCATAGTAATAGTAAACAAATATGGAATTAAACGAATTTACTCAAAAAGTAAGAGATCAATTTTTAGAAATCGATCAACCACATGTTACCACTGAAGTCGAATTTCGCACACTTGAAACATGGGATTCATTAACTGGAATGGCTGTTTTAACTATGATAGAAGACGAATATAAAGTAATAATTCCTGTTGATGATTTTAAACAATTGAAAACAGTTGTTGAGTTATTCAACTTTGTAAAATCTAACAATTAGTATAATGAAGGCATATATTGAGGCTATATCTTATTATTTGCCTGAAATGATTTTAGACAATAAAACAATTTCAGAAGAACATCCAGAATGGGAAGCCGATAAAATATCACAAAAAACAGGTATTTATCAAAGACATATTGCAGCAACTAATGAGTGTGCTGGAGATATGGCTGAAAAGGCAGGATTACAATTACTTGCAGAATATTCTATTAATGAATCTGAGATTGATTTTCTACTTTATTGCACCCAAAGTCCCGATTATTTTTTGCCAACAACAGCATGTGTTTTGCAAACTAAGTTAGGTCTACCAACAACATGTGGGGCTCTCGATTTTAATTTAGGCTGTTCTGGATATGTTTATGGATTGGCTGTTGCAAAAGGGCTTATAGCTGCAGGTATTGCAAAACGAATACTTTTTATTACATCGGAAACATATACAAAATATATAAATTCTAAAGATAAATCGAATAAAACCATTTTTGGTGATGCTGCAACGGCAACAATTATTTCGAATGAAAAAGGTCTTTATGAAATTGACGAGTTTTCGTTAGGAACTGATGGTAACGGTGCTGGAAATTTGATAGTGAAAAATAATGCAATGCGTTTTCGATCTGAAAAAGCCCAAGATGTTTATGATGAGAATGGAGATTATGTTAAAAATGACAATAATCTATACATGAATGGTTCAGCTATTTTTTCATTTACAAGCTCTGCCGTACCTCAATTAGTGAAAACGGTACTTGAGAAAAATAAATTGCAAAATGATGAAATTGATTATTTTCTATTTCATCAGGCAAACCGATTTATGCTCGATTTTATTAGAAAAAAAATGGGTATCCCTCAAGATAAATTTATTTATTGTCTTGAGAAAACGGGAAATACGGTTTCCAATACAATTCCAATTGCACTCAAAGAAGAATGTATAAACAAGAAAACGGGCAAAATTTTACTTGCTGGTTTTGGCGTTGGATATTCGTGGGGTGGTTGTGTATTACATTCGGTATAATTTTATGACAATAAAAGAGCAAATACAGCAAAAGTTATTTGACGATAATTCAAATACGCTTTTAGTTCATTCCGATTTGATGCAGGGATTTGAAATTCCCTTTAAAGGTCGTGAAAGTTTTGTGATTTCACATATTGAAGAACTTTTGTCATTGAAAAAAGATTTAAATGTTTGGATGCCAGCTTTTAATTATGATTTTTGTAAAGGAATCGGATTTGATGTGAAAAATACTCCATCGATAGTTGGTCCACTTACCGAATATTTTAGAAAAAATACGGCTGATTGGCGAACTTCAATTCCAGTATTTTCTTTTTCAGGTATTGGTGAAAATCCTAATTTAGATTTTACAAATATTATAGATCCTTTTGGAGCTAAATCTGCTTTTCATTGGCTTTATGAACACAATGCCAGTTTAATGCATTATGGTTCGTCGTTACATTCATCAACTATTCTTCATTATGCTGAAAGAATGTCGAATCGTTTATTTTATCGTTACGATAAATTATTCAAAGGTAAAATCGTACAGAAAGATGCTTCATCTATTGATTGTGAATTCAATTTTCATGTAAGACCAATGGGTAAACATTTAGATTATAATTGGGCAAAAATTGAATCTGATCTTTTTGAAAATAATATAGTAACTCAATATCAGGGTGGTAGAACTCGAATTCTGTTATGTAAAATAAAAGATTTAGTTGATTTCTGGATATCTCAAATTAATCAAAATCCACTTTATTTGTTAGATTCTGAAAGTTTACTTTGGGTTGAACCAATGATCGAAAAACTTGGAAGACCATTCTTGCAATCTGATTTTGAAATAATGAAATAATCTCCTCCAAAATTGTGAAACAAATAATAGAAAAATATTTCGATAGACTTTGGCCTTTAAACCGAAGTTTAACGGGCAATGGAAACAGAGCTTCTTTACAAATTCTATCTGAATTAGTCGACTTGCAAATAACAGAAGTTCCATCGGGTACTCAATGTTTCGATTGGAATGTACCTGCGGAATGGAATGTTTCATCAGCATGGATAAAAGACAGTAAAGGGAATAAAATTGTAGATTTTGCCGATAATAATATTCATCTATTAGGATATTCTGAGCCATTTCAAGCTAAATTAAGCTACGATGATTTAAAATCGCATTTATATACTTTACCCAATCAACCTTCATTAATACCTTATCTAACATCGTATTATAAAAGACGATGGGGATTTTGTATGACTCATGATCAATTTTCTAGCCTCGATCAAAATGAAGAATATGAGGTTTTTATTGATTCAAGTTTGACCGATAATGGTTCAATGACAATTGCCGAAGCTGTTTTAAAAGGTCAATCGGAAAAAGAAATATTATTATCAACATATATTTGTCATCCATCGCTTGCTAATAATGAACTTTCGGGACCATTAGTTAGTGCAATGATTTATTCGCAACTTAAGAAAAGGAAAAATTTAAAATATACCTATCGTTTTGTATTTGTTCCCGAAACAATTGGGAGTATTTGTTTACTCTCGAAATATGGTGATCATTTTAAATCGAATTTATTAGCTGGTTTTGTTTTAACTTGTATTGGTGATAATGGAAGTTTTACATACAAAAAAAGTAGACAAGGAAATTCATTACCCGATAGAGCAACTGAGTTAATCCTTAAACAAACCGAGGAGAAATATATCATTCATGATTTTTTTCCAAGTGGAAGTGATGAACGTCAATATTGTTCGCCTGGATTTAATTTACCAGTTGGTTCATTAATGCGAACCATGTATGGTAAGTTCCCCGAATATCATACTTCGGGCGATAATAAATCGTTCATTTCTTTTGAGGCAATGGAGCAGTCGGTCAACAAATATCTTTCGGTAATAGAATTAATTGAGCGAAACGAAATGTATATTAATACAATGCCATTTTGTGAACCACAACTTGGTAAAAGAGGTCTGTATCCAACATTAGGTTCGCAAAAAAGTTCCGAACGTTTTGTTGAAGCAATGATGTGGATTCTTAATTTAGCCGATGGAACAAACGATTTAATAGCTATTGCAGAAAGAAGTAAAATGCCTGTAATAGAATTATATCCGGTAATTGATAAGCTTTTAGAACAAGGTATTTTAAAAATTAAAAACTGAGAGAGAGTTTTTAATTTATAATTAAGTGTAAAAAATAAGAAAACAAGAAAATGAGAAAAATTTTACTATTAAGTGTTTTGTCGTTTATAATTATTACGACAAATGGACAATCAACAACTAATTCAGGTGCGAATAAAAATACTTATTCGGGTCTTGGTGGCGGAGTAAAGAAAAAGGTTAAGAAGGAAAGAGTTAAATCGGACTCTACATCTACAAACACTAAAGAAGAAGATGAAAAAAAAGAAGGTTCTGAAATGCCTATTGGAACTCCAAGTACTTATTTCGGTTTTGGTTTAGGTATAAATAGTTATACAGGAGTCATTGGTTTCTCTATAAATCAAAGGGTTCATAAAAAACTTTTTGTTCAAGGTGGTTTTGGATTAAGTTCATGGGGTATGAAAGCTTCGTTGGGAGTTCGTTATGATCTTAGATATTCAAGTGGTTGGTCTTTTGGTGTAGGACTTTCATATTGTTCTGGAGCAAATGGAGTTAAAAGTGAAATGGAACTCTCTGATGGAACCAAACAAGATGTTACATACAATGCATTACCAACCGGCACTTTAAATTTAAAAGCAACGAAAAATTGGGTTTTCCGTAATAAAAGTATATTGTATTTGGATTTAGGTATAGCAAAAGGCTTACGTTATGAACCATATGAAGTAACTGATGGTTCAACTTTGTCTGAAAATTCTAAATCAGCATTAGCAATGTCATCTCCTGGTGGACTTATTTGTGCCGTTGGGTTTATGTTTGGCGTAAATCCCAAAAAATAATTTCAAAAATATACAAATCATAAATAATTAATATTTTTGTAAAATAAATATAGTAGTTTTTGTAGAAAAAGAAGATTACCTTTGCATTCGTATTTAAAAACGTAAAATACTTTATCATGGACGATGGCCCTGAACATACAATAATCAATGTATTAACCTGCAAATAGGAGCCATTTGCTAGCCAATTCTCCTACTGCATAAAGCAAGAAAGGAGAAGTAATGGCATTAACGTTTTACCTTAGCCGTACTTTAGGAATTGATGTTTATGACACACACGATAATTTTATCGGAAAAGTGTGTGATATTCTTGTGGAACAAAATCCAGTTAAATCTGACGAGGATGAAACTGCACGTCCAAAAGTTACAGCACTTAAACTGAAAATTTCGAAAATAACTCGTTATGTCGATTTTTCGCATGTTACAATTACAAAATTTAATAGTAACTACGATATTACTTGTAAACAGGTTGTTGAAGCAAATGATGATATCATAAATAATAGCTTGCCTTTAGTTCAGTGTATTTTAGACAAACAAATTATTGACCTCAATGGTCGAAAACTTGTTCGTGTAAATGATGTTCGTTTAGCAACTATCAGAACAGGTACATATGCTATTGCTGTTGATGTTGGTATGGAAGGTTTACTCCGTCGTATTGGTCTTTCAAAATCATTGAAATGGTTTCTCAATATTTTTGGAACAGCAATTCCTTCAAAATTTATCCTTTGGGATGAAATTGAAGCTATCGATTTTTCAAATCTAAATATTCGACTCTCAACTACGTTTACAAAACTAAATCATTTACATCCATCCGATTTAGCCGACATTATTGAAAATTTAGGTACAAAAGCTAAAACAGAAGTTTTTTCTTCATTAGATGATGAAACTGCTGCCGATGTACTTGAGGAACTTGACTCAGAATCACAAGTACATATTATCGAGAATTTATCTGTAGAAAAAGCTGCCGATGTACTTGAAAAAATGCCTGCTCACGAAGTTGCCGATATCATGGATGAACTTGAGCCCAGTATGGCAGAGGAGTTGTTGAATGAGATGGAGGCCGAAAGTTCACACGATGTTCGTGAACTTCTCGAATATGACGATGATATGGTTGGTAGTTTAATGTCTACGGAATATATATCATTCAATAAACGAATTACCGTAGGGCAAGCATTAGAAGAACTTCGTAGTCAAAAACCTGAAGATGATATGCTTTATAATATTTTGGTTACTGATGATAAAGAACGATTGATAGCAACGATTTCATTACGTGACTTAGTTATTGAGTCGCCAGAAACTGAATTACACCAAATAATGGATGTAAAACTGATTACCGTTTTTGATGACGATAAAATTGATTCACTTGCAGAAATAATATCAAAATACAATATGCTTGCAATTCCAGTTATTGATACGGCAAGTAAAGTGCAAGGAATTGTTATTATCGATTCGATTGTAGAAGACCTTGTAAATAAAAGAAAAACGAATAAAAGATAGATTAGGAGGAGTGCGATGATAAAATCAAAAAAAGGCTTTTTCGCTCAGCTTGCCATATTTTTTGCAATACTTGGACCTGGAATCATAACAGGAAGTGTTGATAATGATGCTGGTGGAATAACAACCTATTCGGTTGCAGGTGCTATTTATGGATATAATTTACTTTGGACGCTTATTCCATCATTTATTGTATTAATTGTTATTCAGGAAATGAATGCTCGTATGGGTATCGTTACTGGCAAAGGATTAGCCGATTTAATTAGAGAAAATGCTGGGGTTAAGATTACCTTCTTTATTTTTATAGGCTTACTTATTGCTGATATTGGTAATACTACGACCGAATTTGCTGGAGTTGCTGGAAGTATGGAGGTGTTTGGAATAAGTAAATATATTTCGGTACCTATAGTTAGTTTTATGGTTTGGATTCTGGTTGTTAAAGGAACATATAAAATAGCTGAAAGAATATTTTTGATTTTTAGTGTATCGCTTTTAACCTATGTTATTTCTGCTTTAATGGGAAATCCTCATTGGGGCGAAATTGGAACTGCAATTATTAGTCCAAAGCTTGAGTTTAATGCAACTAGCATTGCTATGATTATTGGGATAATCGGAACAACAATTGCACCTTGGATGCAATTTTATATGCAATCGTCAGTTATTGAAAAGGGCTTGAAAATGAAAGATTTCAAGTATACACTTATTGATATTATTGTTGGTTGTGTTGCTACTATCGTTGTTGCATTTTTTATTATCGTTGCTTGTGCTTCGACCTTACATCCTAATGGAATTCAAATAAACGAAGCTAAAGATGCTGCAATTGCTTTAAAACCTTTGGCGGGTAGTTTTTCTTCAATGATATTCGCTTTTGGGTTGTTTGTAGCATCTGTTTTTTCTGCAACAATTTTACCTTTAGCAACTGCTTTTTATGTTTGCGAAGCTTTTGGATTTGAAGCAGGAATCGATAAAAAATGGGAAGATGCACCTGAATTTTATGTGCTATATACAGGAATTTTGGTTGTTTCGGCATTAATTATACTTATTCCTAATGCTCCACTTATTGCCATTTCATTAGGTTCACAAGTATTAAATGGACTCCTGCTACCAGTTGTATTGGTATGTATGATTTTACTTGTAAATAATAAAAAGATTATGGGCGAATATGTTAACAAACCGATAAATAATATTATTGGTTGGTCAGCAGTTTCAGTACTTGTAGGACTTTCAATAATTCTTTTGTTTATTCCATTTTTTAAATAGAAACGAATAAATTATTGCTTAATAAATTTTTGTGTAAATAGTTTCTCGTTTGCAAAAACTTTAAGAATGTACATGCCTGCTGGAATGTCTTTTATGGTAATTTTATCATTATAAAATAATTCATGAAGCATTTCGATTCCATCGAGTGAATAAATATATGCTTCACCTGTATTAATTTCTGGGATTGAAATATACTCTTTTGCTGGATTAGGATAAATTTTTTGTTGCTCAAAATCTAATAATGATGAATTAGTTCGAGGGTTTATGTTTAATACTAAAGGAACAAGATCGCTCGAACAACCTTTTTCTTTTTGCGAAACAAAATAGGTGTAAATGCCTGTACTGTTGATTTCTGGAGTGTAATAATTTCCTGTGTTTATAGCTGGTTTAGTAATATCAGAATACCAACTTACAACATTTGTGAAATTATCGCCAAATGCATACAGTTGAGGGAGTGAATCAAGATATCCCGTTTTATCGCTTAAGGTTGGTAGGTTTACAAAATGTATAAATGTAGCTTTTTTAATTTCACCGATACATCCATAACTGTCAGAATATGTGTATGATATTGTGTCGTATACGTTTTTAAGATACGATGCTTCGGGATGTAATTCATTTCCCTCAATTCCTGGGCCAAATAGTACTCCACCTTGAGGTTGAATTGCAATTGAATATGATTTAACCGCAAAACAACTTGTATCGGGCACAATCATCGTTGGTTTGGGCTTCGAATGCACTATAAAGGTATATTCGGCTGCGGTGCTACTATAACATTTGTTTATTGAATCATATTCGTAAGCATAATATATCCAAATTCCAGAACTATTATTCTTTTCAAAATGCAAAATAGAATCTTTTGAAATAGTATTTGCCACTGTATAATTTGATCCGTCAAACCATCGAATAGTGCTTACACCATTATAATGTGCAATTATCGAATAATCAATTTTACTGCCTTCACATAGGGCAGTAGATGAGGAATATAAAGAAGGTGTTTTTGCTAAACACGTTGAGTTTATCGTCTTCGGTTTATATGAAAATGATATTTTCTCGGCTTCACTTTTACAATTATTTTGTGTTTGAGTTGTATAAATAGAATGGTTTAATGTATCAGTAATTAGATATTGAATGTTCTCTCCAAAATAAAGTATTTTTGTTAAAGCAGAATCGGCAAACCAAGTGATAGAATCGCCAGTTGCTTTGATATTTAGCGTATTTGATGCGCAAATTGTATCGTTAAATGGAATTATTGGTTTAAGCGTTTTGATTACTTTGATTCTTGTTGAATCGATCGAAATGCAGTTATTTTTATTTGTTGTTTTGCAAATAAAATAATGATAACCTTCACCAGCATCTTTTGGTGTGAAGGTGTTGTTTGATATTCCAATACCACTAAATTCAAATTTTAATTCATTGGTTGAACTTGTAAATGTTGAAGGATTCTCGGTTAAACAATAAACAGAATCTAAGTTTTTTAAATTAATTTTAGGTTTTGGAAATACTGATAGATTATATATTATATTACTTTCTATAATAGGCGATGAACTCACAATTCGATAAGAATATGTGTTTGTACTTTGAATATTACTGGGAATTAAAAATGAAATAGAATCTTTTCCAATATTTGAACTTGCTTTCTCACCAATATAAATTGGCGTTTGATATGATGTTCCATCAAATAGACATAATTCTATTTTAAAGGAATTATCGCTATTAAAAAGTCCTGTTACTTCAAACGAAATTAACGAAGAGTCACCTTGGCAATACTGGCTCTTTTGTAAAGAATTTATAGAAATTGTTTGTGAGAATACCTTTATTATTACAATTATCAAGAGTATAAGTAAGCTTATCTTTTTCACGTTCGAATGATTTAAAACTAATGAAATTTAAATGAATTTATTAATTTCTGTAGATAGGTATCTATATATTCTTAAGACAAATATAGGTGAAAAATCCCTTAAATAAAATGAGTTTATTCTTAATAATTGATATTATAAAAGCGATTAAAAAATAAATAAAACCAATCCGTTTTTTTTATACTTTTACGCAATGAAACAAAAACGTCGTTTGTTTTGTATGTTTTTACTCATTTGCGAGTATTGGCATTAAAATGTAAACTTAATAATTTGAATAAATCTCTACTCATGAAACTAAACAAAGTAAATCTTTCAATCTTTTCTTTCGCAATACTTATTCTTTTATCGGTATGTTCTTGTCAAAATAATTCGTCGAAAACTAATAATGATTCAAAGTCTGATTCTGCAATGCCTATTCCCGATTCAGCTAAACAAGAAGTAATTCAAGCACCAAAAAATGATTTAGGAAGCTTACCCAAAATAGCAGGAATGTATTCACGTAAAGTTAATACTCTTCTTAAAGAACAATCGGAATGTACCGATGTTGAAAAAATGTTTGCATTCGATAGCATAATTGCTACAGCTAAGATGAAAGCAAATACACATATCGCTCATGTTTTCGATTCATTAAAAAAACCAGTTATTGTTTATTTTTCACAAACAAAAAATGCAGATAGCTTGAAAATTAAAGAGTTGAGAATGATAAAAGCTACTTACGATTATATTCAACTTGAAGCGACAGTAGAAGCTATGCGCAATAGTGTTTTCAATATGCCTTTTGCAAGTTTTACCGTTTACGATTCAACAGGGAAACGCCTTGATATTGGAGGTGGAGTAGGTATCGATAACAAGAAATTGAAAGCCGGTCAAACCTATATATTCAAAGGTCAAATGGATAATGTATCGAAACTTAAACCTGGTTTCAAAATTATCTTTAATGAGGAAATGAAAAAGTGGTAATTACACTTTTGTCAAACCAAGTTCTTTACCTTTTTTTAGCATAAAAGAATAAGCTTCGGTATAATCGTTTTGAATAATGCCATCGAGAATTGCGTCTTTGATGGCATTTTTTATGTCGCCAACATGTTTACAAGGCTTAATGTTGAAGGTTGCCATTATTTCTTCACCACTTACAGGTGGTTGAAAATTACGCAGTTTGTCGTGTTCTTCTACTTCTATAAGTTTTTCTTTAACTTGAACTAAATTGAGTAAATATCGACGAACTTTTTCATCATTTTTAGAAGTAATATCTGCTTCACAAAGTAACATCAAATCATCAATATCATCACCTGCATCAAATAGTAATCGTCTGATTGCTGAACTTGTTACTTCCTCTTCGGCCAAAACAATTGGTCGTAAATGTAGTAAAACAAGTTTTTCAACATATTTCATGTGTTCGTTGAGAGGCAATTTAAGGCGTGTAAATAGTTTCGAAACCATTTTTGAGCCCAAAAATTCATGACCATGAAACGACCATCCAATTCCTGGAATAAATTTCTTTGTATTTGCTTTTGCAATATCATGGAGTAATGCAGCCCAACGTAACCAAATATTTTCGGTCTTTAAGCAAACATTATCAAGAACTTGAAGTGTATGTTTAAAATTATCTTTATGTCCGCAACCATTTATAACTTCGGTGCCTTTTAATAAAAGCAATTCGGGTAAAATATATGCTAAAAGTCCACTTTCGTCTAATAAATACCATCCTCGCGAAGGCTGTTTGCTTGCCATTATTTTTTGCAATTCATCGGCTATGCGTTCTTTCGAAATAATTTCAAGTCGACTTGCATTTCGTTTTATTGCTTCAAATGTTTCTTTTTCGATTTCAAATCCTAATTGCGTTGCAAACCTCACGGCACGCATCATACGCAATGGATCGTCGCTAAAAGTAATGTCAGGCTCTAGTGGTGTTTTTATTGTTTTTAATTGCAAATGATTTATACCACCAAATGGATCGACCAATTTTCCAAAGTTTTTCGCTGAAAGATCAATTGCCATTGCATTTATTGTAAAATCTCGGCGATTTTGGTCGTCACTCAATGTACCTTCTTCGACAATTGGATTGCGTGAATTTCTATTATATGATTCTTTGCGAGCACCTACAAATTCAACTTCCAAATCTTTATATCGAAACATTGCTGTTCCAAAATTTTTGAATGTTTGAACTTTGATTTTAGGATTAATGAAATGTGCAACTTTTTGTGCAAATTCAATTCCACTACCAAGCGTTACAATATCAATATCTTTCGATGGACGTCCAAGAATTACATCGCGAACAAAACCACCAATTACAAAAGCCTCACGACCTTCTTCATCTGCTACTTTACTGATTTTTTCAAATACGGGGTGCTTTAGGAATTGAGCTAGCGAATCGCCTTGTTGTATTGTTATTGGAGTATCAAAATTCATTTTATGCCATTCATTTGGACTGCAAAAGTACCATTTATTTCCTTTGTCTCAAACAATGGTATTCATTATGATTCGAAAAACCGTTTTCTACACTTATTTTTTAAGTTTTAAAAATGCCCTATAAATCTTTATAATTTAAAAACAAGGTGATATCAAAGCGATTTGTTTTATCTTTGCGAAAGTTTACAAATAGTAATTCGTCTAAAATTCAAAAACTAAATAACATTGTATGGCATCAAATCTTACATCAGAAGAATTCAAAGCAAAAGTCTTTGATTATGATAAAAATACCGAATGGAAATTTGAAGGTACATTACCTGCAGTTATTGACTTTTATGCCGATTGGTGTGGGCCATGTAAAATGGTAGCTCCAGTTCTCGAAGCTCTTTCGAAAGAATATGAAGGTAAAATAGATATTTACAAGGTAAATACAGAAAATGAACAAGACTTAGCTTCTGCTTTTGGAATTAGAAGTATTCCATCGATTTTGTTTATCCCAATGAACGAAAAACCTCGAATGGCTACAGGTGCAATGTCAAAAGATAATTTTAAGATTGCTTTTAAGGATATTTTAGGTGTTGAATAATAGAAATTCTATGACTCTACACTAATAAAACCCTTCGACAAGCTCAGGGTGACGTTGCGTTGATCTTCGTCATGCTGAGCTTGTCGAAGCATTAAAATAATACTTAATTATAAATGTTCTTTAAATTATTTCAGCTCCAAAGACTTCTGAAAAATATTTCAAAAGTAAAGCATTAACTCTCTTAATGTCAACTTCTCCAAGTTCCACTTGCATTGAAGTAACTTTTTTGTCAGGAATACCACAGGGAACTATTTTTTGAAAATAGTTTAGATCCGATGTTACGTTTAAAGCAAATCCATGCATGGTAACATATCGACTAGCACGAACACCAATAGCACATATTTTTCGAACTCTAGCTGGATTTGTTGTATCGAGCCAAACACCAGTTGATCCTTCAAGACGTTCAGACGTGATTGAAAATTCTTTAAGCGTTCGTATAATTACTTCTTCAAGGGCATAAATGTAATCGTGAATACCCATTCCAAATTGTTCAAGATCGAGAATAGGGTAGCCAACCGTTTGACCTGGGCCATGATAGGTTATGTCGCCACCACGGTTTATTTTGTAAAACGTAGCTCCAGCCATAGTCAACCATTGTTCGGTTACAAGTAGATTTTTATCCGAACCACTTTTACCTAAGGTAAATACGTGTGGATGTTCGCAAAAAATAAGGGAATTTGACGTTTCTGCGTTTTCGCGTTTCGCTTTAAGGGTTTTTGCAAAAAGCACTTCCTGATAATCCCATACTTCTTTGTAATCCTTTAATCCAAGATCGATGAAAGATATTTTTTTGTTCATTCAGTTATAAAATTACGAATTACGAATTACGAATTACAAATTACGAATTACACTTGCCGTAATTCGTAATTGATAATTCGTAATTGATTAAGCCTGTGCAATTGGTCCACCAAAATTCATTGGAATAGAACCGCCACCATTGCCATCAACATTTTTAATTTTGCCATGAATCGATTCATATTTTGCAATATTATCTTGCAAAGCCAGCATCAAACGTTTTGCATGTTCGGGTGTTAAAATAATTCGCGATTGAACTGTTGCTTTGGGTAAACCAGGTAACATTCTTACAAAATCAACCACAAATTCCGATGATGAATGTGTAATGATAGCTAAGTTTGAATAGGTTCCTTGTCCAACTTCTTCAGGAAGTTCAATGTTGATTTCTTGCTTGTTTTCCATTGTTTTATATGTGTAATATTTTAAATGTTAATTCTTTAAGTAATTGTCCTTCGGATGCTGTACTGTTTACACCTTTTGCTTTTAAATCGAATTCACGAAGCAACGAAATAATGTAAATAACCTTTATTAAAGGATAATTGGTTTTAGCAGTAAGGTAGTCTTTTACAAAATAAGGATTTATGCCTAATGCCGATGCTATACCACCTTGCGACCCATCCTTTAAACTGTGTACTTTTAATAATTGTGAAAAATAGGTAAATAACGAACTTACAATCACAACCATTGGAGCATCCTTATTATTATGCTCAAAATAATTTACAATGTGATTTGTCTTTAATATATCTTTTTGTCCAAGAGCTTTTTGAAGTTCGAAGACATTGTAATCTTTACTAATACCAATGTTTTTTTCAACATGATCGGGAGTTATGGTTGTTCCTTCGGGCAATAATATTGCAAGCTTATTAAGTTCATTTGCAATTTTTCCCAAGTCGGTACCTAAAAATTCCGATAACATTACCGATGCTTCTGGTCTGATACTAAGTTTTTTGTCTGCTAAATAACTGGTTATCCACGCTGGAATTTTATTGTCGTAAAGTTTTGGCGACTCAAATATTACTCCAGCTTTATCAATTAGCTTATATAGTTTTTTGCGTTTATCAAGAGTTTTATATTTGTATACAATAACTAAGATGGTCGATTTGAGTGGTTTTTCGGCATAAAACGAAAGGTTTTCTATATCCTTCATTTCGTGAGCTTCTTTAACTATAACCAATTGGTAATTCGACATCATTGGAAATCTCTTTGCTGCAGAATCAACGGTTCTTGAATCGGTATCTTTGCCATAAACTACCGTCATATTAAAGCTTTTTTCTGCTTCATCAAGAATGTTATCTTCAATGAAATCGAGCACCTTATCAATATAATATGCCTCATCGCCAGTCAATAAATAGATTGGTTTGTATATTTTATTTTTTAAATCGGCAATTAGTTGATCGTATGTCATATTCAAAAGTACCTGAAAGCTTTTAATTGTATATTTGTGTTCAAATGTACTCGAAAAAAATGTTTTGCTGAATAGTTTCGTCGAATTTCTTCGAGTAAATCAGTTATTCTAAAATAAGAATTTGATACGATTTCTTAAAAATCATGCTATTGATAAGCAAAAGTGGGATGCAACTATTGACATGTCGCTAGGCGGAATATTTTATGCAAAATCGTGGTATTTAGATTTTGTATCACCACAATGGTGTGCTTTAGTTCAAGACGATTATTTCATTATAATGCCTCTTCCAATTAAGCAAAAATGGGGAATTCCGCTTGTGACCCAACCTCTGCTTTGTCAGCAATTAGGCCTATTTTCTGCGACTAAAATAGATGAAAAAGTTGTTTGCGAGTTTTTTGAAAAGATACCTAAACGTTTCCCTTTAGTTCGTATTTCGCTTAATATTTTCAATCCTGTTCGATTACAAGGCAACAACAAACTTCGAGTGAATTACATATTTACGTTGTCAAAACCGTATCAAAAGCTTTGTGAATCATTTTCGGAAGACACAAAAAGGAATATTAAAAAAGCTTTACAAAAAAACGTTACAGTTCAAAAAGGTATTTCTATTTCGATGGCATTTCCCTTTTTCTCAGAATGTAATTCTGTGTTTAATAGTGATTCATTAAATCGAATCTTATTATTTTTAGTTGAAAGTAGTCGATGTGAAATTCATGCAGCGTTTTACGATTCTAAAATTGTTTCAATTGTTTTATTTGTTTTCGATAACGCTCGATACGTTACAGTTGCCTCTGCAACTAACGATATCGGACGTAAATGTAGCGCCAATTATGCAATTTTTAATTTTTTTATTCAAGAACATGCCGAAGAGCAATCTGTTTTAGATTTTGAAGGCTCATCGATACCATCAATTGCAAAATACTTTGCTGGTTTTGGCTCTGAACCGAAAGAATATCTGCAAATAAAACGATGGAATATACTATAAGAACATAGGTGACTATTTCGGGATTTTATATCCAATTGGGTTTCGAACATGCGGGTTCTCCTTCTTTTCTAAAAGTTCATCTAGGTATTGAAATACCAATTCTATGTTTTTAGTGTTATTATCTGTTTTTTTCTTTAAATCTTCAATTGTCAAGCGAAGTTCTGTATTATCCGATAAGGCTTGTCGTAGGCGAGTGAAGGTTCTAATTATTTGAATATTAACTTGAATTGCTTTTGTGCTATTTAAAATACTCGATAACATTGCAACACCTTGTTCTGTAAAAACAAAAGGAGCATAACGTAAACCTTTTTTATCGGATGATTTGGAGGTCGCAATTTGCGACCTCCAAATTTCAAACTCAACTTTTGTTAGTTCAAACATAAAGTCTTCAGGAAATCGTTCAATATTCCGTTTGACAGCTTCTTTTAAACGTTTTGTTTCAACGCCATAAAGTGTTGCCAAATCTCTATCAAGCATTACCTTATGTCCTCTAATGACATAGATTTGATTAATTATTAATTCCTCTGGAATTGAAATAGCTGTATTCATAAAAACTGTTCTTTTGTTGTTAATCTCAAAACAAATATACTTTTTGTTTAAGAAAATACAAAAACTGAACGTTTAAAAATGAAGTTTAAAGGAGAGACGTTTGGATAAATAATTATCCGTTTCGTATACTATTTTGTATAAGTTTAAAGTCGTCTACTTTTTCAGTCATTCCTAATTTATTGTACGATAATATTAAATATTCAAGTTGAAGAATAATAGCGTCAATGTTGTGCATTGGAATGTAGTAATAACTTTCGGGACGAATTTTAAGCTTTTTAAGGAAATCGTCTATTTCATGTCGACCAAAAACAGCTCCTTTATTTGCTGGATTTATGTAAAATAAAGCTGAATGTTCATCAATTGGTAAATCAATAAATTTGGGGTTCAAATATGCAACGGCAAAATTGTCGGGCAAATTGAGTGCTAATAATGGAATGCCAAGTCGTTGACCAATACCCGCATAAAGCAATGCTAACGAGAAGAAATTTCCTTTTTTCGTTTGTAGGACGTTATTTATGTAAAAATTTTGAGGACTATTAATTGTTGAAAACGTGCGTGTAAATTTTTGAGATTGGAAGAAAATATGATTAATCAATGTTACTTTTTCCAATGGAGTATTATCTTCGTGAATTTCTTCTTTTACATCCGTTATTATTTGATCTAACAGAAATTCGTAAGAAGTAAAATCATGTCCAGGATATTGGTATTTCGCAATCCAAAAAGCGGCTTCAAGTAAATCGTGTTTGCCAGTAATCGCCCATTTGCTTATTTCTTTAGATACATGGTTAAGCTGAATTTCGCGAGTAAGCATTTCGATTCTATGTTGAATCATTTCGTTATCGGAATTCTCCCATGTGTTTTCAAGTTGCTTAATAACAGAAACACCTTCGTCAAACAATTGTTTTTTGACAACGCCAAAAACCTCATCGTCTGGATCGTCGAGTAGTTTTATAATTGCTTCTATTTTAGTTGCTTCACTCATGTTTACTGTTTAAAGACGGGTTTTGTACTTGTAAATATAAACAAATGTTTCAATTATTTCAAATTAAGGTAACAGTATGCATTCGAAATGCTTCTGAAAGTCACTATTTATGAGTAAATTTTAAAATATATTTTTTAGTATCTTTACAAAAAAAAGGAACATTCCATTGTGAAATTATCAATAGTAATAGTCAATTTTAATGTCGTATACTATCTTGAACAATGCCTGAAATCGGTTGAAAAAGCAATTGAAGGTATTGAATTAGAGGTGTTTGTTGTTGATAATAACTCCGTTGATGGTTCTTGTCAAATGTTGAGAACCTTATTCCCATGGGTACATGTAATCGAAAATGAATCAAATCTTGGCTTTTCGAAAGCGAATAATCAGGCAATAAAATTAGCAAAGGGTCAATATATTTTACTGTTAAACCCCGATACTGTAGTTGAGAAAGATTGCTTTACTCAAATCATTAATTATATGGACGAAAATCCTACTGTTGGTGGATTGGGAGTCAAAATGATAGATGGAAATGGCGTTTATTTGCCAGAATCGAAAAGAGGATTTCCATCGCCGAAAGTTGCGTTTTTTAAAATATCAGGATTATCAAAATTGTTTCCCAAATCGAAATTATTTAATTGGTATCATCTTGGGCATTTAAGTCAGAATGAAATTAATGAAGTTGAAGTACTGTCGGGAGCATTTATGCTTGTTCGAAAGTCTGTTATTGATACAGTTGGAATGCTCGACGAAACATATTTTATGTATGGTGAGGATATTGATTTATCGTACAGAATAGTTAAAGCAGGATTTAAGAATGTTTATTATCCACAAACAACAATTATTCATTACAAAGGGAAAAGTACTCAAAAGGGCTCGCTCAATTATGTTGTGCTGTTTTATTCTGCAATGAAGATTTTTGCTAAAAAATTCTTCTCAAAGTCGCATGCACAAACGTTTATGTTTTTTATTAATCTAGCCATTTATTTACGTGCTGGTATTTCTTTATTACGAAGATTAATCGTGAAATTATTATACCCAATTGTTGATTTTTTGATTTTATATGCCGGATTTGCTCTGTTTACTCCTTTTTGGGGACGATATAAATATCAAAATCAAGTTTATGATTTTCCGGAAATGTATTATCACTTTAATATTCCCCTATACGGAGCAATATTAATTGCTACATTATATATTACCGGAGCATATATTCGTCCTATCGAAATGCGAAAAACTATCAAATATACATTGATAGCAATGTTTTTAAATTTAGCCTTATTTGCATTTTTACCCGAAAGTGCTAGATTTTCGAGAGCAATGTTTTTAGTTGGGACAGTTTTTGTTTTAGCATGTATACCAATTGCTCGATATCTTTTATCCATCCTTTTAAAAATAGATTTTGAAATAAAATCATCAAAAAAGAGACGAACTTTAATTATTGGTGGTGAACATGAATGTCGTAGAGTAAGTGATATCATTCAAAATTCAATAGACCAAGGTGAAATTATAGGATGTATTTCACCTATAAAAACTGATAATCCTTTTTTTATTGGCAATTTAAGTCAATTGAAAAATAGTGTTAAAGTTCATCATATTCAGGATGTTGTGTTTTGTGAAAATGATCTTTCAGAAAGTAATATCATTCAATCGATGATTGCTATTTCATCAAAAGATACAGAATGTAAAATCGTAGCTCAAAAGTCGCATTTTATTGTTGGGAATAGTGTATCTAATACAGTATCTGAATTTTATACTGTTGCGGTAAATTCTATAGCATTGCCTCAAAACGTATTTTTAAAGCGATTTTTCGATATTATGTTATCTTTTATATTAATGTTGTTTTCACTTATATTGTACTTGTACTTTAGAAAAAAAACATTTTTGCTAATAAAGAATTCATTGTCAGTATTAAAGTCTGAAAAAACATGGGTTGGATATAATCCAAAATTCAATGACGGAACAGAACATTTACCTTGTTTTAAAAAATGTATAATACCAGTTTCAATTCACGAAAAAGATTTAGTAAAAATTAAACGTACAAATATTTTATACGCCAAAAACTATTCAATATTTCAAGATGCAATAATTGTCATCAAAAATTTTAATTGCTTAAGCTCCTAATTTTTTACAAGATTTTCGAAATAATTGAATTGATTTAATATCTTTGAATGCTAAATTATGTGTTGTAACTAGTTTAGTTAATGTTTTGTTTGTTTAAAGTATTGAAAATTAAATATATAAGTTGTTCATGAAAAGAATTTTTACTATACTTTTTTGTATACTATCGTTCAATTTTGCTTTTTCACAGAATGATACAGAAGATGAGTCGGATGGTGATAAAGAATTACGAAGCCGTATTGATGATGCGTTTTATCTCTATTTAAACGAACAATATGCTAAAGCACTGCCTATTTTTAAGGAATTGGTAAAAAGTGACTTAAATAATGCGAATTTAAATTATTTAACTGGTAAATGTTTCTTAGAGCTTCCCTTTGAAAATGGTCGTTCTATACCTTATTTTGAACGTGCTGTGAAAAATTTAACACCAAATTACGTTGAAGGTTCATATAAAGAGACAAAAGCACCCTATGATGCATTGTTTTGGTTAGGATTTGCATACCATTTAAACAAAGGATATACTCCAGCGCAAATTTATTATAACAAGTATCGTGATACTCTTGCAGTGTCTGATATTTATAATATAGAAATGGTTGAACGTCAGATTGAATCGTGTAAAACGGCAAAAGATCTTTCAAAGAATCCTGTACCTATAGAGATCCAGAATATTGGTAATTATATAAATTCAAAATATAAAGATTTTAATCCTTGTTTAAATGCAAAAGGAAATACCATTATTTATACAAGAGTAAAACCTAAAAATCCAAAAGATACTGGGAATTTGAATCGTTTTACGAAAACAGAATTGCAGATTTTAGAGTCTACATCTGATTCAACTGGAAGATGGCGTAGATCGGTTGATATAACGAAACAATTAGGGGCGAAAGGCAATTGCAAAACGTTAAGTCTTTCGGCCGATGGAACTGAATTGTTGTTATTCAAAGATGATTTAGAAAATGGTAGTGTATTAGGCTACAAAGCTGCAAGTATTTATTATGCAAAGAAAAAGGATTCTGTTTGGTCATCTGCTAAAATATTGAATAGTAATATAAATTCGGTTTATTGGGAGTCGAATGCTACAATTTCTCCTTCTGGGAAAGAAATTTATTTTACGAGTGATAGACCTGGAGGAATAGGTGGGCTTGATATTTATGTGTCAAAATTACAAAATGGTGAATGGGGCCCAGCTAAAAACTTAGGTCCAACTGTTAATACTAAATACGATGAAGAAACACCAGTAATTTTGCAAGATGGTAAAACTCTTTTCTTTGCATCTGAAGGGCATTATAATATGGGGGGGTATGATGAATTTTATACTGTAATGCTCGATTCATCTAAATGGTCTGAACCTATAAATTTAGGATATCCAATAAATACAACAGAAGACAATATGTTTTTTGTACCTATAGGTAATGGAAGTAAAGCTTATTATTCAGTTGCTCGCAACGAAGGCTATTTTACCTTTGGAGAGGAAGATATTTATGAATTAGAAATTGTATATGATCAAACAAAATTGCCTGAAATTCAATTATCTGGTAAATTCCAATTTGAGGATATGAATGAATTAGATTCATCAGCTACAATTTCGGCAATTGATACTGTTTCAAAACAATTGGTTAAAAAGGTAAAACCAAATTTGGAAAATGGAAATTATGAAATGAGTTTAAAACCTGGAGAATATGAAATAAAATATAAAGCCAATAATTATCGAGGAGTTTCAAAATATATTTCGTTACCTAAAGCAGTCAGATCGACTGCTGTTCATATTGACGCAGGTTTAATTCCAGAGTCAATAAAACAAAATAAATATTATGAAATTAGAAATGTATATTTTGCAACGGCCTCAACTAGCCTTGATCGAGAGGCGATGATAGTAATTGAGAAATTATATTCGACGATGGATGAAAATCCAGGATTATATGTCGAAATTTTAGGACATACTGATTCTCAAGGTTCAAATGAATATAACGAGAAATTATCGCGTGAACGCTCAAGAGCTGTAATCGATTACTTAATTAAAAAGGGAATAGATGCAATGCGATTTGTTTCAATTGGTGAAGGTAAAAGTCATCCTGTGGCAAAAGATGTAAATAAAGATGGATCATTAAATAGAGAAGCTGCAAAATATAATAGACGAGTTGAAGTTAGAGTTTTAAAATCAGATAATAATCAGATTATTACAGTAGCAGATGTTGTACCAGATGCTATTAAATATAAAGACTATAATAGATTTTCGATTCAAATAGAAGAAAATGAAGATTTAATAAGATTTTCAAATTACGATAATTTAAAACCTGTTCTTAAAAACATTAGTGCTGTACCAACTGAAAGCGGATACATATATTATGGTGGTGATTTTAAAAATCAAGCAGATGCAAATAAGGCATTAACTAAAGTTATTGCTATTGGATATCGTAATGCTAAAATTATCGATTATTTTGAACTTAATAAGCAAAATAAGTTTAATGTAAAAAGTAATGGTAATATACTTCGTAAATATACAATTCAGTTGAAAGCTAGTGATAAGCATGTTATTATGGATGCTAAACAAATTGAAGGTGTTACAGAGGTTAAAACAGCAGATGGATATTTTCGATATACTTATAAAGAGTTTACCGATTTAGATGCTGCAAATCTTGAATTACAAAAAGTAATTGAACGTGGTTTTGTCGATGCCTTTATTATCGAAGTAAGTAAACTTAAATAAACTTTTTTCAATATGAAAAAGGAAAGCATGACAGTAAAAGATGCACTTGTTAAAATAATGAACTGGTGTAGCAAAATGGAACGAAGCACGTTTGATGTGCAAATGAAATTATATAGCTGGGGAATTGACTCCGAAAATATTAAATCGATAATTAAAAAGCTTGAAGAAGAAGGTTTTATTAACTCAGATAGATATATTGAAGCTTACGTAAAAGGTAAGTTGATATACAAAAAATGGGGTAAGGTAAAAATTAAATATCATCTAAAAGTAAAAGGGTTTAGCGAAGATACTATCGACAAATATCTTGATGAATTAATTGATGAGGAACAATATCTTGAAATGATTCTGGAACAACTTCGCAAGAAAAATACATCCTTAAATGAAGATGATGAATATCTACGCAAATCGAAAGTAATTAATTTTGGTGCTAGTCGTGGGTACGAAACTGAACTTGCTTTACAATGCGTCGATAAATTATTCGCATAAGATTTATTTATACATTTCTAATCTCACTCGGAATTTTAAGACGAGTTTGTATATATCTAAACAAAAATCTTTATGATAACAACTGAACGAGTAAAAGAACTCGTTGAGCGTCAGCAGACACTCAGGAGGCATCTTTGACATCGATAATCGATTAATACGGTTAGACGAAGAACAACAACGTACCGCAGACCCAAGTTTTTGGGACAACCCACAAGATGCTGAAAAGCAATTAAAGAAAATCAATAGTATTAAAAAATGGACTGATGGTTATGCTCATATAGCTCAGTTGGTTGATGATATGTTGGTGGTTGCCGACTTTTTAAAAGAAGGTGCAGCATCGGAACAAGAACTCGAAGATCATTACAATATTGCATTAACGGCTCTCGAAGATTTAGAGTTTAAGAATATGCTTCGAAGTGAAGAAGATCAGTTTGGTGCAATTCTTAAAATAAATTCAGGTGCTGGTGGTACTGAGAGTCTCGACTGGGCTGAAATGCTTATGCGTATGTACACTCGTTGGGGTGAACGAAATAACTATCAAGTGAAAGTACTCGATTTTCATAAAGGCGATGAAGCTGGTGTGAAATCTGTAATTCTTGAATTTGTTGGTGATTATGCTTATGGATATTTACGTGGAGAAGTCGGAGTTCACCGTTTGGTTCGTATTTCACCGTATGATTCCAGTGCTCGTCGTCACACAACTTTTGCATCGGTTGATGTAAATCCAGCTGTTGATGATACTATTATCATAGATGTAAATCCAGCTGATATTGAATGGGAAACCTTTCGTGCAAGTGGTGCTGGTGGACAAAATGTAAATAAGGTTGAAACAGCAGTACGTTTACGACATCATCCAACAGGTATTGTGGTTGAAAACATGGAATCGCGTTCGCAATTGCAAAATAAAGAAAATGCAATGCGATTATTGAAGGCTCAACTTTATGAAATTGAACTTCGCAAACAACGTGAAGAAGAAGCTGCTCGTAAAGGAGTAAAAATGAAAATAGAGTGGGGATCGCAAATTAGAAATTATGTTCTCCATCCATATAAATTGGTCAAAGATCTGCGTTCAAATTACGAAACATCGGACGTACAAGGCGTTTTAGATGGCGATTTGAATGAGTTTATTAAAGAGTATTTAATGACAACTGTTGAATAATGATTGATTCGTCAACCGTTGAAAGGATTTTTTCGACTGCACAAATTGTTGATGTGGTTGGCGACTTTGTTGCTCTTAAAAAACGCGGAGTAAATTATAGCGGACTTTGTCCGTTTCATAATGAAAAAACACCGTCGTTTAGTGTTTCGCCAGGCAAAAATATTTACAAATGTTTTGGTTGCGGGAAAGCAGGTAATCCCATCAATTTTGTGATGGAAGTCGAACAAATGAGCTATGTTGATGCTCTAAGATATCTTGCAAAAAAATATCACATCGACATAGTTGAGGATACTCCAACTGAAGATGAAATTCAGAAACGTGGTGAGCGTGAAAGTTTATTAATTGTTAACGAATGGGCAAGGAATTATTTTGTCGATATTCTTAAAAATCATAAGGATGGTCAGGCTATAGCTCGGACCTATCTTCGAGAAAGAGGAATTCGTGATGATATAGCTGAAAAATTCCAACTGGGATATTGTGTTGATGAACGAGATACACTTAGTAAAGCTGGTGTAAGTGCTGGTTTTAAACCTTATTTTCTAGATAAAATTGGTATTTCGAAATTACGAGATGATGGTTCCTTATTTGATAAAGTTCGAGGTCGAATTATTTTTCCCATTCATGCTGTTGCAGGAAAGGTCATTGGATTTGGTGCTCGTGTTTTAAAAACAGAGAATAAGGAAGTTGCAAAATATCTGAACTCGCCCGAATCGGAAGTTTATCATAAAAGTCAAACTTTATATGGTATTTACTTTGGGAAAAATGCAATTGTAAAATACGATAAATGCTTTCTAGTTGAAGGTTACATGGACGTTATTGCCATGTTTCAAGCTGGAATCGAAAATGTTGTAGCATCGTCGGGAACATCGTTGACATTAGATCAAATTCGGTTAATTCGCCGATTTTCTAAAAATGTAACCATTATCTACGATGGCGATTCAGCTGGTATAAAAGCTGCTTTTCGTGGAATTCCAATGGTTTTGGAAGAAGGCTTAAATGTTAGGATTTTATTGCTACCCGATGGACACGATCCCGATTCATTTGCAAAAGCATATTCGGCAACTGCTCTTCAAGAATATATTTCAAAAAACGAGCATGACTTTATTACGTTTACGGCCGATTATCTTTTAAAAGAATCGAGTAATGATCCTGTAAAACGTGCTACGGTTATTTCCGATATTATCAAAACTATTTCGGTTATTCCCGATCAGATTTATCGTCAGGTTTATATTAAAGACTTGAGTCAGCTTTTCAAGGTTGACGAATCGGTTATTTATAATCAAATAAATCTTTTACGAAAAGATAAAAGTGCTGCTCAAAAAACGAATGAACCACCAACACCTGAGGTTCAACATCATGAACATGTTCAACAGACTGCACCAACACAAACAATTGGTTATATGTTTTCGCCAGTTGAACGCGACTTGCTTCGAATTTTAGTTTTGCATGGCGATTTGCCTCTGACCGATTATCCAGTTGATGAAGGTAGGGTTGTAGCAACGGTTCGCGATTTGTTTTTAAAGGAAATTATTGATGGGCAAATGGAATTCGTAAATGAAACCTATAAAGCTATTTTTGATGATTATTTTGAGCAAATTGAAAAAGGGAATGTTGTTACAGAAGTTTATTATTTGAATCATGCAAATCCTGAATTTCAACGCTTTGCAATTGATACACTTCACACACATTACCGGTTAAGTAAATTGTATCTGATTGATAAATCGCAAGCAGATACCGATATGGATTTCAAGCAAGAAGCCGAAAAATTAGCATTAGATAAGCTAGCAATCGATTCGATGTTGAACTATAAACTGCAACGTATAAAAATAGAAGCTGAAAAAATGCGCGAAAGCCTTAAAACGGTTCAAACTATAGAGGAAATTAATGAAATAGTTTTAACCCTTTCGCAATTTAAAGAAATAGAAAAACATATAGCTCTTGAGTTGAAACGTTTGTAAAATGAGCTGTTTTTTGTAATTTTGTAGAAGATAAATGGGGAGTGTTATAACTCTTCGACAAGCTCAGGGTGACTAAATTGGAAGCATATTTCACTTAAGTCTATTTCAAAACATTGAGATTATAAATAGTACAAATAGTCAATATAAAAATATCATGGCATTAATAAACGAAAACTACCTAAAGTTAAAAGCGGGATATCTTTTCCCCGAAATTGGACGCAGAGTAAATGAATTTCAAAAAGCAAATCCAGATAAAAAGATAATTCGTATGGGTATTGGCGACGTAACACGTGCTTTACCACCAGCAATTATTAAAGCTTTTCAAGAAGGTGTTACCGAAATGGCAACCGAATCAACTTTTAGAGGTTATGGTCCAGAACAAGGTTACGATTTTCTTCGCGAAGCTATAGCAAAAAACGAATTTCAAGATAGAGGAATAAATATTGCAGCTGATGAAATTTTTGTTTCTGATGGTTCAAAATGTGATACAGGAAATATTTTAGAGATATTTGGAATGGGAAATAAAATTGCTGTAGGCGATCCCGTTTATCCTGTTTATGTTGATACCTCGGTAATGGCTGGAAGAACTGGCGAAGGATTATGTAATGGTTATTACGAAGGTTTGGTTTATATGCCCTGTAAAGCTGAAAATAATTTTATTCCTGAATTACCAACTGAAAAAGTTGATATCATATTCCTTTGTTTTCCAAATAATCCAACAGGAACAACTGCAAGCAAAGAAGAATTAGCAAAATGGGTAAAATATGCTCGCGAAAATAAAGCAATCATTATGTTTGATGCTGCTTACGAGGCATATATTCAAGATGCATCGATTCCTCATTCAATATTCGAAATTGAAGGAGCTAAAGAAGTTGCAATTGAATTCCGAAGTTTCTCGAAAAAAGCAGGATTTACTGGAACTCGTTGTGCATATACCATTATTCCAAATGAATTGAAAGCTTATACCGAAAAAGGTGAAGCTGTAGCGGTGAAACCATTATGGAGTCGTCGTCATTCAACTAAATTCAATGGCGTTTCATATCCTGTACAAAAAGCTGCTGCTGCTGTTTATTCGGCTGAAGGTAAGGTTCAAGTACAAGAAATAATTGACTATTACATGGAAAATGCTCGCCTTATGAAAGAAGCGTTGCAAAGTGTTGGTTATACTGTTTTTGGTGGTTCAAATGCTCCTTATGTGTGGGTTAAAACTAAAAATGGAATGACATCATGGGATTTCTTCGACAAACTTTTAAATGATGTTAATGTTGTTGGAACTCCAGGTTCGGGCTTTGGTGCTTCGGGTGAAGGTTATTTCCGTTTCTCATCGTTTGCTTCACGTGCAAATGTGATTGAAGCTATGGAACGTATTAAAAAAGCTGGTTTATAATAAGATCTTTAACGATAAAAAAGACCTAGTAGATTTAATTCTGCTAGGTCTTTTTTATTAGTATTCGTATATCAATTATTATTTATGAACAATAGAATTTTAATTTGCTACTAGAGTTTTATAAATAATAAACTCTCTAAAATCACTTTGTTTGATTGTAAAGAAATACTATATACTCCTGTATTTAGATTTTTAATATCTACTTCTATCAGTCCAGATAATTCGTTAAAACTTACATTTTTAATTATGTGTTTACTTCCTTTTTCATCAGTAATGACTAGGGTATAATCTGCTGGGTTTAATTTTTGCGAATTTATTTTTACAAAAAGTGTTTGATCAGTAGCTTTGTAATTATAAAGTTGCATAACAGTATTAGCTTTTACTGAAGCTTTTACTATCTCAGAACTTATTGTTGCATAATTGCCTGCTGAAGAAATTGAAGTAGAATTTCCTGGATAAACTATAGTTCCATTTGCTAAATCAACATTTGAAGTGTTGCTACCATTGTTAGTTTGTAAGGTAGAATCTATCTTTTTATGCAAGGTATCTACAGCAACAAACGATGTATATTGGGTAACAAGGTGATAATCTAACCCAAGTTTCGTTACTTTATTTTCAATTGATTCTTTGGGGTTTAATGAATCGGTAATACCATAATCATCCAATAATTTTATTTTATTCCTTGCCCATAAATATTTCAAGGCAATATTATTAGTATCAGCTTTACAATCTGCAATGTTGATTGTTTTTGTGTAGTTAGTATTATTGCTAATACCAGATATTGTAATACTACCTTCTGCTTTACCATTGTATTTCCCGTATAACAGAATTGGTCTTTCAGCAAATACATCAGGAATTGTATATGGCTCAACATCGTATGCGGCAAAGTTATTAAATGTAGCTTTTACATCCGTTAAAACTGGTTTTGAAATATAGTCACGAAAACGATCCGACATTTTTTGAACATCTGTTGTATCGGTTACCACAAAAGGTGTTCCTTGACCAACATAAGCAACTCCTTCAATAAAATACCTGTTAACAGACTCACCTATTCCAAAGGCAAAAAAGTTTGCATTTCCTAAATTATCTCGGACCAATTGAAATGCTTCCTTTTCAATGTCTACATAACCATCTGTTAATATCACAATTGTTTTTGCACATTCACTTGTTGCTTGTACGGCCAAACCTTTGTTAAGAGCAGGTAGCATTTGTGTACCTCCTAATGTTTGCAAACCGTTTAATATTGTTGTTGCATTACTTATGTTTTCTTGGGTTGCCAACATAGGCTCTGGGAAAATAAAATCAGAGTTATCGGAAAACCATAAAACATTAAATAGGTCTTGCGGATTAAGTTTTGAAATAAGATCTAGTATCATACTTTTTAATGTCTCTAATGGTGTACCAGACATTGAACCCGAAATATCAAGAATAAAAACATATTCTCTTTTAGGTATGAAACTTTCTGGACTTATTCTAGGAGGTTGAATCATTGCAAGAAAGAAATTTTCTTTATCACTAGGATAAAGTAACAGACCTGTTTCAATATTTGAATTGGCAAGGGTATAATTTACAATAAAGTCTTTGCCTGGATTTGTTATATAGTTGCATTCCACATTATTATCCGACAATTTAGAAAATGCTGCATTATGCGATACACATTGTGCATCAACTGCCATTCCTGCATTTATTTTTACATTGAATTTTAATTCTGATTTTATTGCCTGTGCCGAATCGCTAGGTGATTGTATTTCCCATTCTTCATTTTTAAGTGAGTATCTTGTACCAACTATACTTGGAAATACAATTTCGTAAATGCCTTTTTCTGGCATCAGTGTTTCGGTATAAGTCATTTGAATTTGAATGGTATCGCCAGCAAAAATGTTTGCAATGCTCATTTTAAATACGTTTGGCCTGTTCTGAATTAGTAAGGAAGCTGTTTGTCCTGCCGTTTTTGCAGAATCATATATTTGTTTGGCTTCATCTTTTTTCTTGATTACTGCTTCGATTTTTCTACCTCCAACAAACATCTGCATCGCATAAACTGCAGCACGTGTCGACATAGGGAAAACATACGATGCTTCAATTGTTGTGTCGCTTTTGTTAACATAAGTTTGAGTTACGACAACATTGGCAATAACGCCGCTGATAGATGCATTTACATCGGTTGAAACTAGCGGTAAATGTACTTTTGCTGTATCAACATTAGAAATTAAGAAGTAGGGTGACTCATTACAATCTGAACTAGTTGTTTGAGCAATAAGATTGCTACTAAACGAACATAATACGGATACAAATATTCTATACAAAAAAATACTTGTAATAGAATGATAGATTCTTTTCATTTTTTCTCTCTGTTTTTCTGGTTTATACAAAGCTAGACAATTTATGTTATAAATACCCCATATTAGAATTGAAATGAGGCTGTCTGAAAATAAAAAAAATATGAAGTAAACCCCAAACGTTAGAATAAACATTTGGGGTTTACTTCATATCGAATCTGCGTTTATTGTTTTGTATTAAAGGTGTTTAAATTATCGTTTTAACAGCCTTTTCAATACGAGCAAGTGTTTCATCTTTTCCAATAATTTCTGCAATATCGAAAATGTGAGCACCAAAACTTCCACCAACTAAACTTAAGCGGATACAGTTAAAAACAGCTCCAGCATTCAATTGTTTTTCGCCAATAAATACTTTTACTTTTTCTTCCAATACAGCTGCAGTAAAATCGCTAGTTTCTTTTAAAAGTTGCGATAGTTCTGTTAATGCTTGAGGAATTTCTGGTTTCCAACGTTTCTTTATAACTTCAGCATCATAGCTTGTTGGAGCTTCGAAAAAATATGACGAATGTCCCCAAAGATCGTTCACAAACGTTGCACGTTCTTTTACTAATGAGGTGATTTTTACAACTAAATCGAATGCAACATCGTGTCCTTTTTCTTTTACAATTGGAGCAAAAACACTTGCAATTTCCTCGTTTGTTTTACGAAGTAAATATTGATGATTGAACCATTTTGTTTTTTCAGGATCGAATTTTGATCCCGATTTTCCAACTCGTTCTAAAGAGAATGCCTGAATAAGTTCATCCATTGAGAATATTTCTTGTTCAGTTCCTGGATTCCATCCTAAAAATGCTAACATATTTATAACAGCTTCAGGGAAATAACCCGACTCACGATAACCCGATGATTCTTCGCCAGCTTCAGAAACCCAACGAAGAGGGAAAACGGGGAATCCCATTTTGTCGCCATCGCGTTTGCTTAATTTTCCTTGACCTACTGGTTTTAGAATTAATGGTAAATGTGCGAATTTTGGCATTGTATCTTGCCAGTTGAATGCTTTATACAACAATACATGTAATGGCATTGATGATAACCATTCTTCTCCACGAATAACATGAGAAATTTCCATTAAATGGTCGTCAACAACATTTGCCAAATGGTAGGTTGGCAGGCCATCGCTTTTGTATAAAACTTTGTCATCTAGTTCTTTGGTGTTAAATGTTACTTGACCGCGAATTTCATCTTGCATTACAACATCGAAATTTTCGGGCATTTTGAAACGAATAACATAATGTGCTCCCGATTCAAGGAAAGCTTTCGTATCTGCTTCCGAAAGTGTTAGTGAGTTTTTTAAGGTTTTGCGTGATTCGAAATTATACACAAAAACTTGTTTGTTAGCTTCATGTTCGAGGCGAAGTTTGTCAAGTTCTTCGGGAGTATCGAATGCGAAATATGCATTGCCGCTTGCTAAAAGTTCGTCGGCATATTGTTTGTAAATTGCTTTACGTTCCGATTGACGATAAGGACCGCATGGACCACCAACATCGGGACCTTCGGAATAAGGAAGTCCGCACCATTTTAGTGAATCCATTATATATTGTTCTGCTCCTGGAACATAGCGAGTTTGGTCTGTATCTTCAATACGAAGAAGAAAATCGCCACCATGTTTTTTAGCAAATAAATAATTGAATAATGCCGTGCGAACACCGCCTATATGAAGCGGGCCTGTTGGGCTAGGTGCAAATCGTACTCTTACTTTTGACATTTCTTTATGTTTTTATACTTGGCAAAGTTATTATAAAATGGAAATAGTTCAACTAGGGTTTTGAAACTATCTTGGTCTGCTACGACCTTTATTTGATGAACGACTAGCTCTTGGTGAACGATCGTTTCTTTTGTCTGCTGGTTTATGACTTTTACCAAACGAAGGTTTGTTTGATGAGGAACCAGATGAACGAGAAGATTTATTTGCTGGTTTATTAGCCGGCTTTGTAGGCTTTGGCGAACCACTGGTTTTTGGTTTCGAAGCCTTTTGTGTTTTCGACGATGATTCTAATAATTGGTGGATTTTCTCCATTTCAGCTTCTGTCAAATCGCGCCATTCGCCAACGGGAAGGTCGAGCGAAATATTCATGATTCGAACTCGTTTCAACTTCACAACATTGTAGCCAAGACATTCGCACATTCTGCGAATTTGTCTATTCAAACCTTGAGTAAGTGTAATTGAAAACACAAAAACACTATTTTGTTCGACCTTGCATTTTCGGGTTGTTTCGCCTAAAATGGGCAATCCATTTCCCATTTTATGAATAAATTCGGGAGTTACAGGTTTGTCGACAGTAACCACATATTCTTTTTCGTGATTATTACCAGCTCTCAATATCTTGTTTACAATATCGCCATCACTCGTTAGGAAAATAAGTCCTTCGCTATCTTTATCGATACGTCCAATTGGGAAAATGCGTTTTGGATAATTTATGTAATCGATAATATTGCCTTTTATGCCTTGCGTTTCGGTAGTACATTCAATGCCAACAGGTTTGTTGAATGCCAAATAAACTGCATCTTCATCTTCGCCAGAAACTAAACGACCATCGACTTTAACTTTATCTCTACTACGAACTCTTGTTCCAATTTCGGGTATTTTACCGTTTATTGTTACTCGTCCTTTTGCAATTAAAACATCGGCATCTCTGCGTGAACAGTGACCTATTTCACTCAAATATTTGTTAATTCTTGTTCCTTGATTATCGTCCATCCTGTTATAATTACAATGCGATTTATTTGTTGGCGAATTTACGAATTATTGCTGAGATGCCAATTCGTTTTGTGTTGAGCTTGATTAGAAGAATGCTCAAACACAATTGTATCGATTTTTTTAAATGTAATAACAAAGAACTTTTCCTATTTACAATTAAACCTTTAGATTTGTGTTTTAATTATTCAATAGTTTATGTTAAACAAGCGGTTTCTTATTGTAACAATTATAGCTGCATTGGTATTTATTATATCAGATTCAATTTTTTCATATTGTCAATTTACTGATTTTAGTCTTGATGGTGATTTGTCAGGTACTGTTGCTCCTTGTAAAGCCTATTCAAAAATATTGCAAAATCCTTTGGGTACATCAGTTTTTTTGAAGCATGAACGATATGCTGCAACTAATCGTTTTTTTCTGCATTGGAGTATTTATTCGTATTTTAATAAAGCTCCATTGTTTTTACAGTCATTGGGTGTAAGACCAATTGAAAGTATTTATATGTCTTGTGCACTTATTAAAATATTTGTTCAATTATTATTAGTCTTAATTTTATCTATGATAGTCAAACAATTATCATCTCAAAGAAATATATATATCCTTTTCCTTTCAGTTATTTTTCTTTCTTTATTTCAAACAAATGGATATGATGGACAAATGGGGATAATTGACCGATCGGCAGTTTACTTTTTTGCTTATGGTTTACCTATGCTTGTTTTTTTGATCTTTTTGTATCCATATATTTATTATTATGTCAATAAGAAGATGCTTGGCAATAAATGGTTAACGATGATACTATTATTGTTCCTTGGCTTTATTATACCATTTGATGGTTCATTAATGTGTGGAATAGCATCGGTTTTCTTATTAGTTCTGTTTTTATCAATACTTTTTTATCAAATAAAAAAATATAGGGGAAAGGCATTCATAAAAATGTTTGAATTTGTCTGTAATATTCCTATTCAACTTTCGATACCATTAGTCGTTGTAGGTTTTTTTAGCTTATACTCCTTTTATCTTGGAACCTTTAATGTGGAAAATGATTGGGCTATTCTTTCCATTTCTGAGAGATATAAACTATTGCCGTTAGGGTTATTCTATATACTTACAAAACGATTGGGATTTCCAGTTTTAATAATATTTAGCACAATCAATACTTTTATTGTGTTAAAAAATGCTTCAGGAGAAATTGTAGGTAGACTTAAATTCGTATTAAAATCATTAGCTTTTTTTGCATTAATATATGTTTTATTCCTTCCTTTAGGTGGATATAGAAGTTATAGAATGTATATCATTCGTTACGATACATTCATTCCAGTAACGCTTTGTATCTTTTTATTTTATGCGTATTCATCACTTTTAGCAATTAATATTGCAAAACGTAAAATTAAAATACTCTTAATATCTGTTCTCATACTTTCAGTTGGTTTTTTTACAATAGTTGATGCTAAGCGTGAATATCAAAATGAATATGAAAAAAAAGCATTTATGATCCTTTCTCATTCGCGAAGTAATAAAGTAGACTTCGATTGTAATTGTAATGTGTTTAGTTGGGAACCACTTGATGATTATAATTATTCGTATGAAAGTGCCTTATTGTTAAAGAGATGGCATGTTACTAAGAGCGTAATTTTATACCGTACAAAAATAAATAAGTAGTTTTAACTAACGGTTCATCTCCCTCATTCAACGGTTCATCTTCTTTAAATTGGAATAGCCTTCATCTTGCCTGCATATTTGCTAAAAAAAGAAATATGAGGTTTTTTGTTTTTATATGTTCGTTAATGATTTCGGTTTCGATGTTTTCACAAACAACGATTCACGGAACGGTGACTGATGATAAAGGAGAAAATATTCCTGGAGCAAATGTCTTTATCAAAGGAAGTATAGATGGAGCAACAAGCGATGCAAATGGAAACTTTGACTTTGCAACAAAGAAAACGGGACAACAAATATTAGTTGTTAGTTATATTGGTTATGAAACCATCGAAAAGGAAGTTGATTTATCGGGAAAAAAAATCGAATATAAAATAAAACTGAAGCAAACCATTTCGGAAATTGAAGCTGTTACGGTAACCGCTGGAAGTTTTGAAGCATCGGACGAGAAAAAGGCGGTTGCATTAAAACCCATTGATATTGTGACTGTGGCAAATTCGGTTGGCGATATAATGGGTGCTTTAGGAACTTTACCTGGAGCACAACGTGGAGCTACTGATGGTTTTTTGATTGTGAGAGGTGGCGATGCTACGGAAACTAAGACCTTCATAGATGGTTCGTGCGTCGAAAAACCTTACACATCGCACATGCCCGATTTACCTTCGCGTGGTAGGTTTTCTCCAATGTTGTTTAAAGGAACAATGTTTTCGACTGGTGGCTTTTCGGCTCAATATGGACAAGCACTATCGTCGGTTTTACAGTTAGAAACGGTTGGATTGGCCGAGAAATCGCAAGCTGCTCTTCAATTGATGAGTGTTGGTATAGGAGCATCGTTTGCATACAGAAAAGACAGTGCGTATTCGGTAACATCGGAAGCAATGTATGCAAATATGGCTCCATATTATGGATTAACTGGATCGAGTGCTCATTGGACTGAAAACCCACAAACGGCAAGTACTATTTCTACAACACGATTCAAAATTGGTAAACGAGGAATGCTGAAAACGATGATTCAACTTTCGAAAACATCGAGCGGTATGTTGTACGAAAATCTCGATTCAAATCGAATGGATTCTCTAAAACTTCGCAATGGAAATGTGTATATTAATAATGTATATCAAACTACAATAGGTAAGAAAACTACCATTGGTATCAACTCTGGAATGATGTACGATAAAGACGATTTATATCTTGGCGATATTAGTTTATTAACTGACATAAATTCGGCTTCAATAGGTGCTTGGGCAAAGCATTTTTTAAAAGGAAATACGGTGAAATATGGCGTGCAATCGGTTTACAAACATTACAACCAGCATTATGCTTTGAAAACAGATTCGAGCAATGCAAGCATGACATTTACCCAGCCTTTATATTCCGCTTTTGTTGAATTTGAACATAGTTTTAGCAAACGTTTTGTGTTGAAACATGGTTATCGATACGAATATTCTAACATCAATAACGAGCAAACAGTGTCGCCACGTTTATCCTGTGCTTATAAAATAAATGAATGTAGTCAGCTTTCGGCAGCATGGGGAGTTTTCCGTCAATTGCAAAGCGACGATTATATGAAATTCAATCATTCTCTACAATCATCTACGGCTTTGCAATATATTGCCAATTATCAGTATCAAAAAAACGACCGATTATTCCGCACCGAAGCTTATGTGAAAAGCTATACAAATCTAATTACTTACAAGTCGTTGAATAATCCCGATCCTGCAACATACACAACAAATGGTACAGGAAAAGCTTTAGGCTTAGATGTTTTTTATCGCGATAGCAAAACAATACATAATGGTGATTTTTGGATTACCTATTCATATATTAAAACTGAGAGAAAATATAAAGATTATCAATCGTCGGTTCAGCCAGAATATGTTTCACCTCATACGGCATCGCTTGTATTCAAACAGTTTTTCCCTAAGATTCAAACACAATTGGGCTTTTCATACACATATTCGTCGGGCAAAAAATATAACAATCCCAATGAGGGAAAATTTATGTCATCGACGCTTAAAGATATTCACGACCTAAGTTTATGCTTTACCTATTTAACCAGAATCTGCAAAAAGTTAACGGTAATTCATGGTTCAATATCAAACATCTTTGGATTCAACAATATCTATGCTTATCGCTATGCATCTATGCCCGATGCAAATGGAATGTATAAATCATTGCCTATAAAACCGGTGGCTAAGAGGATGATTTTTGTGGGGGTGTTTGTTACGATATAATTAATAATTGAGACGCGATTTATCGCGTCTCTACAATGAACATAATCAATGATTTAAATTATAAATAACATGAAAAAGGTATCATTATTAATCGTTTCGCTGATTATTTCGTTAATCGGCTACAGTCAATCGGAGTTTGAAAATGCAATGCGTGCAAACATCGACAGTTTATATCGTTCGTTTGGAAACGGTGCAGTACAAAAACCAATCAATACCTTCGAGCGATTATCGCAGGTCGATAGCAATCGTTGGGAACCATTGTATTATGCCGCTTATGGCTATTGTGTACTGAGTTTACGTGAAAATGATAACAATAAAAAAGATGCATTGTGCGATCGTGGTCAGGCATTACTGTCAAAAGCATTGACGAAAAATTCTAAAGAATCGGAATTATATGTGTTGCAAGGATTTTTATATAACATGCGTTTGATGGTAAACCCAATGCTTCGTGCAAACGAATATATGGGCTTGATAAATGCATCATATGCAACTGCCGAGAAACTCGATTCATTGAATCCACGAATATATTATATGCGAGCACAAATGGTGATGAATATGCCGCCGTTTATGGGAGGTGGAAAAGATAAAGCCTTGCCAATATTCCAACATGCTAAACAAAAATTCGATACATTTACATCAAAGAATATGCTCGTTCCTCGTTGGGGCAAAGACGATTGTTCAAAGAAAATTGTTGAATGTGGTGGTTAGTAGGGGCAAACCTCGTGTTTGCCCACTTGTTTTAAAATTAAATAATTAACCAAATAAATGAAATATGTTTTACAAGATTAAAAATAAATATTTGAGGATTCTGTTAGAATTCTTATATCTGATGCTCTTTTGTCAAATTATAATGGCAATATGGTTTCGACCTATATTTTATACATTTTCTAGTTGGATTTATTCCTCAGTATATGGTTTGGTATTGGGATATATTATGATGAAAGGGAATTCATATATTGGAAACAAACTTGAGGCTTATTTCCCTTGGTTGAAAGCACCAATAAAAAGATTTTTTGCTGTAATTTTATTAGGATCGATATTTACAGCAATAGTTACATCTACAATTAATTTTATCTTTTTTTGTCTAATCTTTAAGCAACCATTTTCTTCGTTTCTCTCTAATAATTATTATAGTTTGTTGTCTTCATTTACTATCTATTTTATTATATCGGCCATCGTTTACATCATAATTTTTTATAACAAATGGAAAAACCTAGCTATAGAACAAGAAAAACAAAAAACCGAAAGTCTTAAATTACGATTCGAAGTTCTTAGAAATCATGTTAATCCACATTTTTTGTTCAATAGTTTAAGTACTTTGACTCATTTAATAGAACTCGATAAAGACAAGGCAATTGAATTTATCAACTTGCTTTCAGAAAACTATAGATTCATTATCGATACCAAAGACAAAGATCTTGTGTCATTATATGAGGAAATTGCTTTTGTAGATTCCTATTTACGATTACAAAGTATTCGTTATGGAAAACTTGTAGAAGTGCAAAATCGCATAACAAATAACGATTCGTTTCAGGTAATTCCTGTTTCGGTGCAAATGTTGATTGAGAATGTTTTCAAACATAATGTCATTTCGAAAGACTCCAAAATAGTTATCGAACTGTGGATTGAAAATGATTATTTGTATGTAAAAAATAATATCAACGAAAAGAACGATAGCGATGATAGAATACCAACTGGCTTGGCAAACATCCGTGCTCGTTACGAATATTTATCGAATCACGAATGTATTTTTGGAAAACAAGGCAATGATTTTGTAGTAGCTTTACCATTGCTGAAAAAAATGTAATTATTATTATTAGATAACACAGAGTTTGTTAATTGTATAACTCTGTGTTATCTCTATGTAAATCTGTGAAATAATATGAAAGCCATTATAATAGAAGATGAACCCTTAGTTTGCGATTATCTAGTTTCGCTTGTATCAAGACTAAGTTCCAAGATAGAAATAATTGCAACACTCGACACTGTAATAGCTTCTGTAGGTTGGTTTAAATCCAACGATGCTCCCGATTTTGCATTTATGGATATTCGCCTTGCCGATGGATTAAGCTTCGATATTTTTGAACAATGTGTTGTGCCTTGTCCCGTCATTTTTACAACAGCTTACGACGAATATGCCATTAAAGCATTTAAAGTACATAGTGTCGATTATCTTTTAAAACCCGTTACTCTACCTGCTCTTGAGGCTGCAATACTTAAGTTTAAAACCATGCAATCATCACAAACAAGTTTTGTGAATAAACAAATATTGCCAACATTGGGAAGTGAAATTAAGTCAGGTTTTAAATCGCGTTTTGTGGTAAAAGTTGGCGAGCATTTGAGGATGATTCCGGTTGAACAAATTTCGTATTTCTTTAGCCAAGAAAAAGCTACATGGATTGGAACTGCTGATGGTCGTCAATATCCCATCGAACTTTTTATAGATGCCGTTGAAGATTGTGTAGATCCCAATCGATATTTTCGTATTAACCGTAAATACCTTGTAGCTATTGATGCAATTGAAGATGTGGTAGTTTATTCGGGAAGTCGATTGATGGTGAAATTGCCACATTGTTCAACTGAAAATACGATAGTAAGTCGTGAACGAGTGGGGGATTTTAGGAAATGGATGGAAGGGTGATTTAATTCAATTACAGATTCTTGGCTCGAGCGGACTTGCAGTCCGTTCGTTATAATATTAGAATTATAAGATTTCAAGCTGCATAATTTCAATAATTTATATCATTATTTAGGCTTTTCTATTTTTAGGAACCTTCCATTCGATTAAAATTTGCAACAAATTCCATATTTAAAAAATTAAGATTCAATTCCATCAAACGAAATCCTTCGGACGATAAATCTACAATTGAGGGATAATATTTAACAAGAAGTTGTTTCGTTCTTCGATGCATTTCGGCAGCAAGTTCTTTGTTTTTGGTTAATTCAATGGCCTTTGCTAGATATGTTTGCATTGAAAGTAATTCGTCTTTTAAACGAAATTCGGGATAGGTTTTGTCTTTATCAATTATTGTATGAGCAATATTTAATGCGGAATGGGCAAATTGATCCAATCGTTCTTCAAATTGTTCAGAATGTTTAAAGTCCGGTTTGTATTGTAATATAATATTCAACTGTTTTCGTTTGAATTCGTCTTTAAATTCAACATAAAACTCATCTATTTTCTTGAATTCTTCATAGATGTAATGTGTAATATCATCGTCAAACATTCTCATGTTTTCTTGTTTTAATATGTTTATTTTATTGGACAGAAATTTGATACTTAAATTACTTAATTCCACTCAATAAATAAAGTAACGAATAACTATAAATTAATCCCAATCCCAATGATGATGTGAACTAGAACTGCTCGAATTATTATTTGAATCATCAAAAATACTTTTCCCATCGTACATTACGGGTAGTTTTACATATACTCCTGCACAGTGGTATGTTGTATTATCAATCCATCGTTTACGATATTGAAAGCCAAGGAAATAATTAGTCCAAACAGAACCTTGCATACCAAGATGTAGTTTTTTCTCTTCATGATTAAATTCCAAAACGGGGCCAGTTGCAATACCAGCTAAGCCAAATCCAGTTTCAAATTCGGAATAGATTCTAATCTTTTTCGATTCGTATTCAATTCCACCATCAACACCATAAGGGAAATGGCTATAATCCCAATATGACCCTTCAAATCCATAAGAGAATTTAACTTTATGATTTCCAAAATTGAAGTGAACTATTGGACCAAACATCCAAACCGTTTGAGAATTTCCGAATACGGTTATTCCCAAAAATAAAACGAGAAAAAGAAGCTTTTTTATGTGATTCATTAATTCCATCCCCAATGTTCCTGTGTTTCGCTAGCAGTGTTTTTGCCAATAATAAACGGTACTTTGGCATAAATACCCGCACAATTAAACATTGTTTTGTCTATCCAACGTTTGCGATACTGAAAGCCAAGGAAAAAATTTGTCCATACTGAACCTTGAAAGCCCAGATGGGTTTTGTTTTCAGTTGTGTTTAATTCAAAAACAGGACCAGCAGCGACTCCAGCAATCCCAACACCAGTTTCGAGTTCGGAGTAAATTCTAAATTTCTCCGATTCATATTCGGCACCAACATCAAATCCATAATTAAAATATCGAACATCCCAATATGAGCATTCAAAACCGTACGAAATTCGAGGTTTGTGTTCTCCAAAATTAAAATGTACAATTGGGCCTAGCATAAAAACAGTTTGGGAGAAACCTAGTGTACTTGTTCCAATGAATGAAAGTAATAATAACAGTTTTTTAAATATGCTCATAGATAAAATATTTTTGTAAATATTATTCTATTGTGATCTTATTCTAGTTATTTAGTGCATTATTGAAAATATCAATAAGCTCACTTTTTTTCCAAGGCTTTGTTAAATATTTATATAACATTTCTTTGTTTGAAGGAACATCTGTTTCAACATAACCACTTAAAATAATGCAAGGTATATCAGGATGTTGTTTTTTAATCTCGCCTATTAACTCTAAGCCATTCATATCTGGCATTTTAAAGTCGGAAACAATAACTTTAAAATTTGAGTTTTTAATTACTTCAAGAGCTTTGAGAGGTGAATCTATGGTTAAAACTCTGAAGTCTTTAGAGAAATTAATTCTAAATAAATCAAGATTTAACTGTTCATCATCTATATATAGTAAATCGTATGTTTCCATTTTACAATATCATTCTATACAAATATAGCAACAAAGTGCAGGAAAACAAAGGCTTTGCGTTATTTTTAATCTTTTACAACGGTAAATGGAGGCTTTACATTCATCGAACCTTCTATTGCATTCCCTTTGTAATGGAGATTACCAACACCATAAGCTTCTACATTTATTTCGCGGTTTGCCCAAACATTAGCTTTTTTTATTTCGGTGCAATTAATTGAAAGTGATTCAGTTTGCAAATATGCTGTATAAAAGGTTTTAATGTCTTTTAAAGTAAAATCGGCATTTCCTGTTACCATACCTTGTAATAGACAAGTATAAATGTTACTTAGGTTTAACTGTAAATCGGAACAAGTCAAATTAAATTTTACCATCATTGCTCCATTTATTGTTAGGTTCATCCGTTCTAAAACAAGCTGAGTATAGCCATCAATTGAGCCAGACATAAGTCTTGCAGAAATAGCATCTAAATTTTTGAAATAAATATAGAGTGCTACTTTGTATGAACCTCCAGTATCTAAACCTGTTGACCGAACAGTTAATGTTCCAGAATTATTTGTTGTTTTTATAGTATTAAATACTTCAGGGATTGTGGTTTCAATAATAACTTTTTCTTCGTCACCTTGTAACAGATGAACATTAAAACCACCTTCAATATCAATTTCTGTAAAATCGGTAATTGACCGCAACTGTCTTTGCATTTGAGCAGATAGGCTGAAACTTATTATAACAAATAAAACGGTACAAATTGTTCTAAAATTAAAGCTGCTTGATTTCATTGCAATTGATTTAAATTTTAATCAAAAATAGATTACTTATACTATTTCTGTATTGTTTATCGTTAGTTTTTTTTGAAATAATGTATGGTCAGAAAAATACTTTCATTGTTACGCTTATTCTCATTTATGTAAATGTCATTTCACAAGAATGTACTGGTACTATCTATGGGTTTGATGGTAGTTTAGCTAATGGTGCTTTAGTTTATAATAAAAGTAATAAGCTATTTACGTATGCGAATTCATTAGGTCAATTTTCGATCATGGCAAATAGTACAGATACTATAATTGTTCGACATATCTCCTTTAAACGTTCGGTTTATAAATTAAATGTCAGTGTTTTGCAAAAGAAAGTCAAGATTGTTTTACCTGAAAAAACGTATGCAATTCCAGAAATCACATTTACTTTAAAAGCATATTTTAATAAACTTTTAAAAACTGCAATTGAGCCAACAACTGAAGTCAAAAATTCAGAAAGAAACACAAAAGCTATAGCACAACAATCGAAGACTGTCGTTAAAAGTGTGGTTCCTGAACCATCTAAATCAAAATTTCCATCATCAAAATTAAAAGAAATTCCAACTTTTAGTATAAATGCTTTATTATATAATCTCCGCAAAAAGAAGTAGTTTTGTTGTTTAAATAAACAGAATGCATGGCTTTTGAATTACAAACGGTAGTTCCTTGGGGACGAAATTTACAAGAATACATCCGAATGTTTAATCTTTCGGAAATTGATAAGCAAAAACGAATTATCAGTTTTGGCGATGGTCCTGCTAGCTTTAATGCTGAAATGACCAAACGTGGATATTCGGTTACATCTATCGATCCTCTATATCGTTTTAGTAAAGATGAAATTACTGAACGAATTCGTGAAACAGCTGAAACGATTGTTGAACAAACTCGTAATAATCTTGATAATTTCATTTGGAAAGAATTTGCTTCGGTTGATGAATTGAAAGAAACTCGCTTAAAAGCTATGAATGATTTTCTTGTTGATTTTGAAAAAGGAAAGACTGAAGCACGATATATTAATCACGAAATGCCGAATAAACTGTCGTTTGAAGAGAAATCATTCGATTTAGGATTAAGTTCACATTTCCTTATTTTGTATTCACAGCTAGGACTTCAATTTCATATTTCAGCAATAACAGAAATGCTTCGCCTTTGCAATGAAATTAGGATATTTCCACTGCAAAATCTTAATGCACAAAAGTCGGAAGTGCTAGACGGAATTATTGACCATTTCGAAAAAATGCATTTGGTTGAAATAACAGAAGTGCCATATGAATTTCAAATAGGTGGAAATAAAATGTTGATTATACGATAATGAAAGTACATTTTAAAAGATGCTGTTCTGCATTATTCTTCATGTTTTCTTCATTAGTTGGAATGTCACAAACAACACAAATTGATAGTATTACATTGTATGTTAAAGCAAAAAACGATACTGCAAATCATGCTAAAACGTTTGAAAATATTAAAAAACGAATACATTGTACAGGACTTAATTATAGTTCTACTGCTAATAAAAATACTGTATCGATTACCGTTCCTTCAAATTATGATACCGTTTTAATTCCTTATTTACTAAAAAGCAAAGCTCAATTTGGTGTGTATGAAACCTACGATAATTACTATTTATATCCGATGTTTCAATTCGTAAATATCGAAATTGTAAAAAAAGGCTATTTTGTCGATACATCTAAAACTGCAACAGAAATCACAAAACAATATCCCTTGTTTGCATTACTCATCCCTGCAACTAACGATAAAAATGAACTGCTTGCAGGCCCAGTTATTGGGTACTGTTTAGAAAAAGATACCGCACAGTTAATGCAACTTTTAACAAAAACGAAAATAAAGAAATTTTTCCCCGACGATTTGCGTTTTATGTGGAGTAAACTGGGTATAAAAGGTTGGTATTCATTAATTGCCACCAAAGAGCCCAATAACTATGATCCGATTGAAACTCCAATGATTGCTGCCGTTAAAATTGACAAAAACGAAAAGGCTCAAAAAAATGAGGTTTTCATCTATCTCAAAAAAAAGTTTCATCCCATTTGGGATACGCTTACAAAATCGAATATTGGTAAACCTTTGGCAATAACTATCGACAATAAAGTATATTCCTATCCAACCGTTCAGAACCAAATAAGCGACGGTGGAATCTATATAATGGGAAATTGGAAAAGAGAAATGCTCGAATGTATTTCGTGTATTTTAAAATATCCGATTGAAGAAGATATAGATATCTTCGTTAAAAAGGAATAATTCTTAAAACACAAAATTTAACGAAGTACTAAATGTTAATCCTCTCAGTTCTTTGTTGTATTTCAATGGAATGAAATATGATGCTTTGGTGTCGAGTAAGAAATATTTATTCTTAAATAACTCAATACCTACCGATGGCGACACATGGAAAATGTTTGATTTAGATTTTTCGCCTGTAGCAAACATATAACCAACGGTATAACCCGAATATAAATTCAAGAATTTGCGAGTTCCACGACCCAAGTGTCTTGAATAAAAATCTTGCCCAAAACCAAAAACAAACAATTCGGAAAAAGTGGTATCACTAAGCTTTTTTGAGTTTTCGGCTTTATAAGCACCTGCTGTTATGTATGTTTTTCCTTTAGTCACAAGATATTTTACAAAATAACCTTTGTACACTTTATCGGAAATGGCAGGATTTGGATCCAATATTTTTAAATACGATCCTTCGAAACCGGGCATATTTACAAATGAAATTCGGGTTGATTCTGGTGTTGTATTCTCTTCAGTAATAGTTATGCTAATTGTATAGAAATTAACTTTTTGAGAGTATTGCAATAACTCTTTTTCTTTGTCAAATATATTTTCTTCAATATGTTTGTTCTCGTTCCAAATGGTGATGTATTTATCTGATTTGTCATCAATCTTATTTAATAATTCGAGGTATGAGTTTTTCTTGTTTTTTAAATACTTTAATTCAAGTTTTATCTCTTCAACTTTTGTAGTGTTATTTATGGTATTAACTCTCTTCGATGAAATATAACCTATTGATGCTACAATATTTTCGAATTGTGTAAATGTTGCTTTATTTACATTTAATTCAGAAAATATCGACTTACGACTTTCGTCTTGATTTTGTATTTGAAGCTGATTTGTTTTTATGAATTCCAGTAATTTCTCGCGTGAGCTAAGGTAATCTATGGCAGTTATTTGAACCGTCATTTCTGTTGAAAAATATGCTGTATCTGTTTGACAAAATACACTTGCTGAGAAAAGTAAAAAGATGATTGAGTAAATAAATTTCATGATAGATTTCCTTATGCGTTACTATTATTTGCGGCAAATATAAGTAAATGTTCGATTATTAAAACGAAGCTAATCTTCACTTTAATCATTTTAGGTATATTTGCAAAAAAAATAATCAATGGTATCAGTAGACGGACTAGCAGTAGAATTTGGCGGAAGCACGCTTTTTAAAGACATTTCATTTGTAATAAACGAGAAAGATCGCATTGCTCTTATGGGCAAAAACGGAGCAGGAAAATCGACCTTGCTTAAAATAATTGCTGGAGCACAATCTCCATCTGCTGGGCGAGTTGGAACACCTAAAGACAAGGTTGTTGCCTATCTTCCACAACATTTAATGACTGAAAATGATCGTACCGTTTTTGAAGAAGCGTCGCAAGCATTTTCTGTTGTTTTTGAGATGCAACAAAAAATGGCAGAGCTCAATTTACAGCTTGAAACCCGTACCGATTACGAAACGGACAGTTATATGGAGTTGATACAAGAAGTGTCGACTATTAGCGAGCAATATTATTCGATTGAAGAAATTAACTTTGATGCCGAAGTTGAAAAAATACTTTTAGGTCTTGGTTTTGAACGCGAAGATTTCACAAAACCAACTAGCGAATTTAGCGGAGGCTGGCGTATGAGAATAGAATTGGCAAAGATTCTTCTTAAAAAGCCCGATTTAATCCTTCTCGATGAACCCACAAATCACATGGATATCGAGTCGATTCAGTGGTTAGAGCAATTCCTTATTGATAGTGGTCGTGCTGTGATTCTTATTTCGCATGACCGTGCTTTTGTTGATAATATCACAACAAGAACTATCGAAGTTACTATGGGACGTATTTACGATTATAAAGTAAACTATTCGACCTACTTACAACTTCGCAAAGAACGTCGCGAGCAACAACAAAAACAAGCTGAAGAGCAACAACGTCAAATAGCAGATATCGAAGAATTTATAGAACGATTCAAAGGAACATATTCAAAGACTTTGCAAGTTCAATCGAGAGTTAAAATGCTTGAAAAAATGGAAATTCTAGAAGTTGATGAAGAAGATACATCATCGCTTCGTTTGAAATTTCCACCATCGCCACGCTCTGGAAATTATCCGGTTATTGCTGAAGATATGAGCAAATCGTATGGCGACCATTTGATATTTGCAGGTGCATCGTTTACCATTGCACGTGGTGAAAAGATTGCTTTTGTTGGTAAAAATGGTGAAGGAAAATCGACTATGGTAAAAAGCATCATGAAAGAAATTGAATTTTCAGGAACTCTAACCGTAGGTCATAATGTGCAAATTGGTTATTTTTCTCAAAACGAAGCTTCGTTGCTTGACGAGGAATTAACCGTTTATCAAACCATTGATGATGTCGCATTTGGCGATATTCGTAACAAAATTAAAGATTTACTTGGTGCATTTATGTTTGGTGGAGAAAGCTGGACTAAGAAAGTAAAAGTACTATCGGGTGGTGAGCGTACTCGTTTGGCAATGATTAAACTTTTACTACAACCAGTAAACTTGTTGATTCTCGATGAGCCAACCAATCATCTTGACATGA